>OKAC01000031.1_pt1 | contig 47597 bp, 49 predicted proteins | sample 1613361 | NCBI WGS metagenome assembly OKAC01 (sample SAMN04436851, study PRJEB24849) | human gut metagenome | biome: human gut; feature: NICU; material: stool | host: Homo sapiens | place: USA: Saint Louis, MO | collected 2011-09-24
GAAGTCTTTCATTAGCTTCTTTATTCTTAGCACGTCTAAAAATTGTTTCAAAAAAATTAACCAGGGCTAAAATTTGTTCGTCCATAGCTTTTCGTTTATAGATATAAATAAATGCTACTAACAAAGCTATTTTTTTCTGTTCACTCATACGTTGAATCAATTGGGCTTTAGCTTTAAATGCATAATTGGCTAATATTTTTATTTTTCCTTCAGGAATTAATTTTATTTGCCAGTTTTCTGTAGAAAAAGTTTGGAATTGTTTTAATCGTTCAAATCCTCTAGAAATTTCTTTCAAACTGTAGTCAGTCAAAGGAGTTCTTAAAATATCCATTTTAATTGTTGCTCCATAAACAGGTGTTCCAACTAATTCTAAAAGATTTAAGAGTTGTTTTTTCTCCTTATTCGTTGGAATTAATGCTAATTGTTTATATAATTGCTCTTCAGCTTTTTCAACGATGCTAGCTATAAAACGTGAAAAAGTAGTAAACCCTGGTAATATTATTTTCTCATCTAAACATTTTTTTAGAAGCATATCAAAGAGCATATTCGTAGATTCTGTAGTATAAATGGCCCTATTTAATAGCCAATTACTTAAATACTTTTTTAGATGGCTAAACTCTTTATACCCATAAATATTTTTAATTAACTTGACATGATCATCTTTTGTTTGTCGCCTTTTATAATTATGTATCTCTTTAGGATTAATTTTTAGCTGAGCTGCCACATAAATAATCGCATTTTCAGGAATAGTGTTTATATCTGTACAAAATGTTCCTAAAAATCTTAGCGAACTTAATTGTAATGAAAATCCTAATTTAGTTGAAGACAATCTCATTGTAGAAATTATTTCTAAATCTTTTTCATGTAAATAAAAAAATTGATTTAATTGTTCAGCACTAGGCTCCCCTAAATAAGTTCCAAAAGAATCCTTTTTATCTTTCATTTATTCTGTTTTAATCCTCCTAGAAGTAAATTTTAAGTAGACTTATAATTTACTTTTAAAAATGTTATGATGACAGTAAAAACACAAGTAAATTTTACATGTAAATTATATCACTTTTTAAGGAGAGTTTATGGTAAAAATTGGCTATATTCGTGTGTCTGGTCAAGACCAAAATTTAGACCGACAAGTTGCACTGTTGAACCAACTCAAAATCGACAAATTATTTCAAGAAAAAGCAAGTGGAAAAGATTGTAATCGACCTGAATTTCAAAAACTGCTGAATTATATTCGCGAAGGAGATTGTGTGGTTGTTGCTTCGCTTGATCGTTTAGGAAGAAACTATGAAGACATCAAACAGACGGTCGCGTTTATGAAGCAGAAAAACGTCTCATTACAAATTCTTGACGCCCCATTTTTAAATTTCAATACAGGGAATGAACTGTTAGATACAGCTATGTTTGACATGTTTTTATCGTTATTGAGTTATATTGCCCAAAATGAACGAGAAAAAATTAAGGAGAGACAACGTCAAGGGGTCCTTTTAGCCAAACAAGCGGGACGGTATAAAGGACGTCCGACAGAGTATGCGCCAAATTCTAAAAACCCTCAAAAACGTCTTGTTTACCAAACAGTAGTCAAGCAATTAAAACAAGGAGATACAGTAGCAGAAATCGCAACAGAAAATGGACTTTCTCGGCCAACCGTATACAAAATAAAAAAAGCGAATAATTTGTAGATTTTATCTACAGTTATTCGCTTTTCTACCGTGCATTTTCGTTTCTATGTTCCATGTACCCCTAGAAACATTAGAAGATCCTTTTATAGATGTAGAATTTTCAGAATTAACCGAAGAAGAAAGTAAAACAATTGATGCTTTCATTAACGACTATTACAGCGATGGAGATTTATATGAAAACATATGATTACCAAGGTAAACTAATCAAAGAAGATAATAATACAACTAGTATTGCCTACGTGCAGTGTTCGTGTGACTGCCTTGCAAGTAGAGTGTCGAGTGATTCAGACAAGTTTAAATGCTCGTTATGTAAACGAGTATATGTACTAAAAAAAGAGAGCTAAAATTTTTTGTTTCTATATAGATTTTAAGACTATGTTATAATTAGTACGGCAACTTGCCCCTGATTTGGGGTGCTATTTATGAAAGAACTTATCTCATTGGTTATCGCGCCAATTTTTGTTGGGCTAGTTATTGAACTGGTTTCTCATTGGTTAGATGAGGAAGATGATAACTAAGCAAGTTGTCTCTAACCCACACGCTCGAAGTCGCAGCGAGCGTAAAAAAAGCCAACCCTACTCGCAATAGGGTTGGCTTTTGTGCTATTCATGTAAAACTTATCTCATTTCGCACCTATAGTATAACATATTATTTAAAGAGGTCAAACAAAAAAGAAGCAGGAAAGCCCTTCTCTTATTACTTGGAGTTTGATAGAATATTACTGCAAACGCATTAATAATTGCATAAAGGAGGGTTTCCCACCATGCCTAGAAAAACCTTTGTATATCCGCACCCTATCAACGCATACATTATCAAGCATCTAGGTATTACTGTAGAAGAATTTTGTGAATTACATGCTTTCTCTCAAGGAACTGTCTCTTCTTGGATTACTCGCAACAAAAAAATTGAAACACTTCCTATTTCATTTATTTATTCTCTTTCTTTGTCGGCCAGCAAGACTATGGATCAGGTATATTCAGACCTTCTAAAACTGCAAGACGATTATTTGCTGCACCTGAAACGTTACAGACGTACTAAAAAAATTATTGATAAAGAAGTTTAGTGTAACATGGATTAACAATATTTCTATTTTTTTGTTCAATCAAAACCAAGCAACAGCAATCCTTATTTTTATTATACCTTAGGATTATCTGTATAAACCTATCTATAAATAACAAATTGGCGAAAAATGCCTGGCTGTTTATCCATTTCAACTTCTACATTTTGTTTCTTTCTATTACTTATATATCAATATTTATTATGTATTACTTACCACTTTTAATACATTTAGTTACTACCTTAAATTGTTTTATCTAGTACTTTTCCCCTATACTTATAACGTAAATACCGGTTTTATTCTATTTAATTACTACCTTATCAATATTTATTTACTACTTTAATTGCATTTATCTACTACCTTTTATTAAAATTCATTACTTATACATCAGTATTTAATATATATTACTTCTTATTTATCTACCACTTTTATTACATTTAGTTACCACCTTAAATATATTTAAACATACGTAAGGAAAGTGTAAAATTCAAAACTTATACTTTTCCTTATAGACTTCAAAAAAACAATAAGTAATAAAAAAATACCTACCACTTTAAATAAATATGGTAGGTATTTTTTTTATTTTCTTATTTTATCGTTGATTCCCCATTGTTTCTTTATATCAGTAAACGTTTCTTGCTTTATTTCTTCAGACGAACGTATCACATTATTGTCTATATCTACATCAGGAATAATAGGATGGGCTTCTCTAAACAAATCTAATTCAAGGGCAACAGAATTAAGTAAATCATTTTTATCTTCTTGAGAAAGATTTAATCGAATATATTCATTTAAAGCTTTCCGTAATAATTCGTCTTTTTTCATATTTGTTTCATACTTTTCAACCATGATGCTTGCTGTAGCATTAGTAAGGGCAGATAATTTAACAGATTGCATTGCAGCGTAAACCTTATCAAATTTTGTTATTGGGGCACCTTTTCTTTTCTTTCGAATAGGTACTTCATGAGTTACAGAGCTTGTTTTCTGGCTTCTTGAGGTACTATTAGCCTTAGGAATATTACTTATAGTTGTTTCTCTTGCCTTCTCCTTTGACCGCTGCTTTATTTTATCTAGTCCTTTATTACTACTACCAAAGATACCTAAGTTTTTAATCTCAGCCATTCTTTACACCTACCCTTCATACCAATGTTCATGTTCTTCTAATTCGTCCAAAATGTTGATAAATAATTCATGGCATTTTTTATCCCATTGCTTTAATTTTCCTTTTTTAGTTAATTCAGTAGTGATACCTGATCCATCATATCTTTTAAGTCGTGCATTTTTTAGCACAACGTTTTTAATTAAGTGCTCTCCATAGATTTCCTGTGCTTGTTGATACATTTCTTTATCTACGGAATCACCGCTTTCTAACATAAATGGAACAACACCAGCAACTTTTAAATTTGTATCAAATTCATTAGTAAAGAAGTCCATATATTCCAAATACTGCATAGCATTACGCATAGATTTGACTTGAGTTTGTAACACTACAATAGCCCAATCAGCTATATACATAGCAGATTTACTATAAATAGAAATTGATGGAGGTACATCCAAATAAATGACATCAAAATCATTAAATAGAGGGGATAGTTTTTCTTCCATGTATTTGAACTTATCAATTGAATTAGGAAATCTATCTTTAATCCAATCATCGTATAATTCAAATGACATATCCGCAGGTAATATATATAGATTGTCAATAATCTTATAAATAGCATCATGTGGATCAACGTTAGAGATAAGTACATCAGTAATTGTATTGGTATATTCGATTAACTCACCTTCACCGCCACCTTCTTCTTTAGAAAAATTCATATGCGTTAAGTTCATAACATCAGAAGTATTTCCTTGCATATCTAAATCAATGATTAATGTTTTTAATTCTTTAAATTTTGCTGACTCAAATCCAAACATTTGAGCACAAGTACTTTTACCGACGCCACCTTTAAAGTTACCAATTACATATTTTTTTGCTGCCATACATGCAACTTCCTCTCTAAGTACAATTTTATAAATATTATAACATACCACCTAAAATATAACTAGTTTAAATACCACCAGAAACATTTAAGGTAGTAATTAATTTCAATTAAATAATAATTACTGTGGTAATCAATTTATTTAAAGGTGGTAATTAATTATTTTATCTTTATATTTAAAGTGGTAGGTAATTGTTTTTAATCCATAAGAAGGTGGTAACTAATTATAATTTCGGTAGTAAATAATACTCATATTTTTATATTTAAAGTGGTAATTAAATAAATTTAAAGTGGTAACTAATTCATTTGATAACTATCGTTATTACCATTAATTATACATTTACATACCAAAATAAGTAGTAATTAAATAAATTTAAAGTGGTAACTAATTATTCATTAAAAGTAGTAGGCAATTCACTTTACAGTAGAATACAATTATACATTCAGGTAGTAACTAAATAAATTATTTTTATATTAATGGTGGTGTGTAAATACTTATTTTATTAAATTGAGGTGGTAACTAAATTGGTTCTAACAAGAATTAAAGTGGTAACTAATTTAAATAGCTATTATTATTGCTTGTCAACGCCTTTTGTCTTTGCTATTTTTAAATTGCTTACTATGTGATTAAAGTATATCTAATAAAGGAGTATCTAAAATAATGACGAATATTAAAGAACGGGGGTATAGTTATCAAAACAGCTACTCGGAGCTATTTTGGAAATTCCCACAATTTCTGTTGAAAAATGAAAAATACAAATCTATGAAAGATAGTTCTAAGATTGCTTATATGCTTTTTAAAGACAAAATTTCTCTTGCTCTCACAAATAATTGGATTGACGAAGATGGAATGATTTATTTGATTTTTCAACAAAAGGATATCATGGAAATGCTGAATTGCTATCAAGGCAAAGTTAAATCTACCCTAGACGAATTAGAAAAGTATGGCTTATTGGAAGTTGTCAGAGGAGGTTTTGATGCGAAAGCTGGAAAAAACATAGCAAACAAATATTATCTCTTACAGCCAGAGTTAAAAAAAGAAGATTTATATCTGTCAGCAAACACAAACTCTAAAACCCTTGATAGTAGTGGATATGCTGAAATCGCACGTCGTGAAAAAAACTCTGAAACTCTTGATAGTAGTGGATATGCTGAAATCGCACGCCGTGAAAAAAACGTTGAACCCCTTGATAATAGTGGATATGCTGAAATCGCACAAGTAAAAGATAATATCTATATAAATAATTCTTTAGATACAATAGACACAATAGATACGAAAAAAGAACGGTTGCAACAACAATTATTGCTTGATCAGTTTTCAGAAGTTCAAGAGAACACATTTCTTAACAAAGATAGCTTAAAATTTATTGCTGCCTTTTCTGATACTATTCAAGAAGCACATGAAATGGTTGGAACAATTATTCGTGCTAAAACTAAAGTAGAAAAAGAATACAATATCGTTCTAATTGGTGAAGATTATCAAGAAGAAATAGACAAATGTTTGCGTCGTGTGATGCATAAAATCAAGACAGATTCTACTGTAAAAAGTCCAAAAGGCCTATTCTACAAGTCGTTTTACAATTTATTTGTTGAATGTACAATAGAGAAAAAAAGTCATTTAAATAAAAATAGTACGGACAACACCCCAGAAATAACTACACATAACTGGATTGAATATCAATAAAATATGTTTTTTTGTGACTATTAATTTTGATATAAATATATAGAAATTCTTGCTGTATATAATATTTATGGTATTATCACTGTATAAATAAGCTAATTATTTATAATTTTATTTACACAAGGAGGTAATAATGGAATACATTAAACGTTTTTTTATTGTAATTGGGTTATTTTTGTTGAGTCAAATAGGTATGTTTACGTATGGGACTTTAAAGCAAAGTTCTTTACAAGTAGGGCAAGGTACAATGCCTTTACTATCAACGCTAATTCTAGTAGTGATATTTATTATGAATATTGGATTGCTACTTGTTTTAGCTAATAAACTAGAATTACTTAACTTTGATTCTAAATTTCTCAATAAAAAGAATATTTTAATTATTGTAATTGGTGTTGTAATTGCAAGATTAGTGGCAATTTTAGGAACGATTCTGTTAAATAATCAAGGAATTGATTCTACTGCGAATGATGCGGCAATTAATAATTTGTTTACAGGTGAGAATCCATTACTAATTATTTTGATATTAGGGATTTCTGCACCAATCATGGAAGAGATTGTATTTAGAGCTGGAATTATTGGTTATTTTTTAAAAGATTGGCCAATTTTAGGAATTGCACTAAGTTCTATTTCATTCGGTTTAGTACATGGACCAACTGATATTATTAGTTTTTTCATGTATGCACTAATTGGATTAGTTTTATCAATTGCATATTTTAAAACTAGTCGTCTTGAAGTAAGTATTTTGATTCATTTCTTTAATAACTTAATTCCAGCTGTTGTTATTGCTTTTGGTTTAATGTAATTTGGTATAGATTGTTTAATCAAAAAGAATGAAAAAATTTTGTTTTTAGGGTTTTCTGTATTAATGTTTATTCTAATCGGATGTAGCAATAAAGATAATCTTCAAGAAAATAAAAAAAGCAGTGCTGTAGAACAAACTGCCAATTTAACAGCAGCAACACCTATACAAAGTTTAGATCCAGCAACTGCTGTTGATCAAACAAGTATTACACTTTTAGCAAATGTGATGGAAGGCTTATATCGTTTGGATAAAAAAAATCAAGCAGAACCTGCATTAGCAGAAAAGCTTCCAGACATATCCAAAGACGGTAAAACATATACTATATCATTGAGAAAAGATGCAACTTGGACAGATAAAACACCTGTAACTGCTGAAGATTTTGTTTTTGCATGGCAAAGAGTAGTTGATCCTAACACTGCTTCTCAAAATGTCGGATTATTTGCTCCTATAGAAAATGCTGAAGAAATAAGTAAAGGTAGCAAAGCTAAAGAGTCTTTAGGTATAAAAGCAGTGAATAATCATACTTTGCAAATAGCGTTGAAAGAACCAACTCCTTACTTTACTAATTTATTAGCATTGCCAGCGTTTTTACCTGTTAATCACGAATTTGCTGATAAACATAAGAAAGATTATGGTACTTCAAAGGACACTATTAGTACAAATGGAGCGTTTAATTTAACTAAATTGGACGGTTTAGGGACTTCAGATAGTTGGGTAATAGAAAAAAATAATAATTATTGGGACAATAAAAATGTCTCAATGAATACTATTCATTTTCAAGTAATTAAAGAGATAAATACAGGTGTTAATTTATATAAAGATGGTCAATTGGACGAAGCTCCTTTGGGTGGAGAGTATGCTAAACAATATAAAAACGATAAGGATTATAGCTCTTCTTTATTAGCAACAAGTATGTATTTAGAACTCAATAAAAAAACAAAGGATTCTATTTTAAAGAACAAAAATTTACGTAAATCAATTAGTTATGCTATAGACAGAGCCTCATTAGTAGAAAAATTACTAGATAATGGCTCCATAGCATCAGTTGGGTTAGTTCCTAAAAAATTAGTGTATGATCCAAAAACAAAGAAAGATTTTGCAGACCAGGATTTAGTTGGTTATGATAAAGAAAAAGCCAAGAAGTATTGGGAAAATGCACAAAAAGAATTAACTGCACCTAACAATTTAAAACTAGATATTTTGGTTGGAGACGGAGAATTCGAAAAAAAAGCTGGAGAATTTTTACAAAATCAATTACAAGAATCTTTAAAAGGGTTGACTGTAACAGTTACGCCAGTACCAGCAAATGCACAAATTGAAAAGTTGTCTAAGGGTGATTTTTCTATTAGTCTTATTGGTTGGCAAGCGGGATATGCAGATCCATTGAGCTTTCTAGCTAATTTCAAGACAAATAGCCCTATGAATTATGGGGGTTATGAGAGTAATGAATTTGATATTCTTCTAAAAGATACTTCTGATAATCGCCTGAAGAGTTTGAAAGAAGCAGAAGAATTGTTAATTGATGATGCAGCGATTGTCCCAATTATCCAGACAGGTTCTAGTAAATTGATTAATCCAAATCTAAAAGATATAAACTTGCACAGTGTAGGTAGTAGATATGACTATAGAGAAATGAAAAAGGAGTGACATTAGTCGCTCCTTTTTTCTTGAAAAAACTTTTTATAGTTGGACTTTTCATAAGTTTGTATATGTCCATGTTCATTGACAATACCAATGAAGTTTTTACCTTTTTCGTCTCCCTCTTGTGACAGCAGATGTTCTAAAGAAGTTCTCACTTGTTCAGCAATCTCTACTCCCTCAATATCTTCAAGTAAATCAATGTATGAGACGACTTTATTTAAATATTTTAGATTTTTAGTAGTAACGTATAAATACAAATTTTTATTGTGTATATAGTTTATTTTGTATTTATAGCTAGGAAAATGAGTGAGCAGTTCATTGTAAATGTTTAAAATGGGAAGAATATCTTCATATCTTTTTTCTAAAAAACTTCCTGCTAAAATATTATTCAAACACAATGCAGCAATTTCTTTCAGTTCACTAGTACTGTTTTCTGATATTGGAAAAAGCTCGTCGTACAAAGGTTTTAGCTCCGAAAAAGAAAATTCTGAACTAATATTAGCAAGGATTTTGTAATGGAATAAAGTGAATTTACTAAAATTTTGAAATATTTTTTTTACGTCTAACAAGTCTGGATAATCAATCTTACTAATTTTGTCTATTTTATCAGATAAAATTAATTTCATCATGAAGTATAGATTCATGTATTTTAGAGAAGTGAAATGAAGTGAGACAACTTTACAATAAAGTTCTTCTAAATTTTTTTTAAGCTCAATATCTTGGGTTTTTGCGTAATTATCAAGTGTAGTACGAAAATAGTCTAAATCTTTGTCAAAGTCAGAAGCAAAATCCTCTTTGCAGTAATTGATTAATTCATGAAAAGATAAACCGCTTCTATCAGATAATAGTGCTATATCTTTGATTTGTAGAGCATGCTGATTATGAATTTCAAAGCTACTAGCTGATCTTCTAGAAAAAATATCTTTATAAAACTCTTCTTGATTTTCACCGAATTCTTTTCTACATAGTTTCATAAGTTCATTTAGATACACTTTAAAGCCTCCTTTTGCGCACAATTTTGCACAAAAATAAAAGAAATATGATTTTTATTGTATTTTTAAAAAAAATTATCAAATAATGAGAAAAATATTGCACATAAACTTGAATGTAATTCTTTTTTCTGTTATAGTATGTTTATAGAACTTAGCGGGGTGAATACATGATTAAGCATAGCCGAAAAATGTATGTAATAATTAGTTCGTTGATTTTAATTTTTACTATTGTAGGTTAAAAAAAGCACTCTTAAAGTCTAATCCAAAAGTGCTTTAGCTTAATTAAGACAAGTGTATTATACCACAGTTTTCTATATTTGATGTGTAGAAGATATTTCAGCTAATTTGTTGAACACACTAACAGATAAACAACAAAATAAGAACCGACTACCATCGGACGGCAATCCTAGGTAGTTAAACAATTCATGCTATACCCATGAACTATACTCGGTTCTCGTTTGTTGCAACATTAGTTACAACGTATAGTATAACAATTTTTAATGTAAAATTCTAGGCTTTTTTAAACTCCTTTATTTGTCTAGGTAAAGTTTTAACATTGAATTGTTTTGATTAGTTGTATAAATGTTGGAACAGCGGGGAATGTATACAGTTCATGTATATGTTCCCCGCTTTTTTGTTGTCTGTTAACTTGTTGAAAAAATAAAAAAACCAAGTAGCAAGCAGGTCATTTTCTAAAAATGACCTGCTTGTGGAATAATTCAATGCTTTCACGCATTGTTTGTACTGGAACTACTCGTAAGAGCCGTGCAAACAAACCGTGTTGCATGGCTCTTTTTCTACTTGGTTTAGAAAGTAGGTGAATCAATGATTGAACTGAAAGCAACAGATTTGCACCGTATTACATGTCAACTGACCTTGTTTAATCGACAAAGGTTTAAATTGTACAACGGCACAACAGAACGTATCGTATATGATTTTTCAGGAAGAAATCTGTTGATCAATCCTGTGAGTTTTGAAACGGAGCAAGACATGGAACGTTTCTTTCGACAAGTAAAACTGATTTATTTTGATGGAAAAGTGGTCGGTTATCGTGGCTGCTCGGAACTTCCGTTAAAACTTGAATGTAGAGCGTTCAAAAAAATGGTTAAACGACAAAAGATGTTACTTAATGCACCGTTCAACTATAAGGTTTTTGAAGAAAATGAATTTAGGGAATGGTGCAAGAAAATGAGAAGCTATAAGTAGTGAATTTGGTTTTTTATACTTGGTCTTTTTGTTTGTTAGTTTTAACTAACATGTGCAATTTACCAATAGCTAGGTTAGCTATCGAAAAAGGATGCAGAAAAGCACACGGACACGAAGGTGCAAACTGGCTACACGTCAACTTTTTTGCAGAATTTGGGAGATCCTTAAAAAATGAATACTACAGGACTTATCTAGTCAATCAGCGTGTCTTTAAAGGTCTAGGTAAGGATAAACTACCTAAAGAGTACGGTCAGAATAAAGGCGGTACGTGATTATGGGTGTGACACAGTAACTAAAAAGATTTCGTGCGATGATCTTTTGTTTTAAAGGGAGCCAGATACTTTTTTAGAGTTTGGGGTTGCTACCGCTACAAACCCTGCGATTAGTAAAATCTGTAGAAAAATTGCTAAAAAGCTAGCAAACAAAAGGATCAAGTAAAACGAGGATATTTACCATAAAACCAATAGGAGGAAAGTGAACATGAAGGCATAGGAGTGTTTTTCTAAGGGGTCCAAGGGTAATATTTTTTTAATAATGAAGGCTTTGTTACTATTAATTTGAGGTGAGAGGGGTATGACAAAAAAAGAGCAAAGTATTTGGCGTAAAGAGATGTTGGCATTGATGAATGAAGATGCAGACTGGTATAGGAATGAAGATACCGAACGTTTTAAACGAATACAAGAACTTGCAAAAAAGATAGAAACAGCAAGCACCAGACAATTTTCTTCTCATATTAGCAAGGAAAGATTTGAAGCCTATCAAAGAATGGGTTTACAGTTTAAAGAAATAGCAGAAGAATTCCATATAACAACTACAGCGTTACAACAATGGCGTAAAGACAATGGGTATCCCATTTACAATAAAAATAATAAGAAATGAGGAAGGCAAAATGAAAAAGTTCGCAAGTGCAGGGTTAAGTATTTTAGTCGCAACAGGGGTAGCAGGTATTGGGGGAAATGAAGTACAGGCAGCAGAACAAGCGCAACCAAAAACACCTGAAAACAGTTCTACAGAACAACCAACAGTGAAAGCTACACAAACAACGGAGCAATCCATTACTGAAAAACAGCAACAAGTGGCTCAACAACAAGGGGTTGTCGATCAAAAACAACAAGTCGCTGATACTGCGAAGAAAGAAAAAGACACCATTGATCAATCTGTTAAAGACCAACAAGCAGTGGTCGATCAAAACAAAGACGCATTGGATCAAAGTCAACAAGCAGTGACTGACCAACAAACAGTTGTAGACGAAGCTAAAAAAGTTGTGGATGAAGCAACACCTTCAGCTATTGAAAAAGCCAAAGACCAAGTGGCTACGGATACACAGGCAGTTGATGACCAACAAAAAGTCGTGGATCAAGCTCAAACAGACGTTAACCAACAACAAGCTGTTGTTGATGAAAAAGCAAAAGAAACGAATGCTGCTAAAGTGCAAAATGAAAAAGATCAACAAGCAGTAACAGCTGCGAAACAAGAACAAGCCAAGCTTGAAGAATTAGCGAAAAATGCGGAAGCGGAAAAAGCAAAGGCAGAAAAAGAACAAGCAGCAAAAGAAGCTGAACTGGCTAACAAACAGAAAGAAGAAGCCAAAGCTAAAGATCAAAAAACGAAGGACGATCAAGCAGTCGCAGACCAACAAACTGTTGTGACAACTAGGCAAGAGAAAGTAGCAGACGCAAAAGCAGATACAACTGCGAAACAGGCAGACTTAACTGCGAAAGAGAATGCTTTGAAAGACAAGCAAGCAGCAACAAAGCAAGCGCAGAATACTTTAGATAGCTCAAAAGAAGAGCTAAAAGGACATAAAGGGATTAACTTGCCTGCCAATTTCACACCTGATTATTACAAAAAATTATCTGAACAAGAAAAGCAAGCAATGGAAAAAGAAGCATTAGCATTAAATAAAGTTTTTCCTGAAAATCAAGCAGATGCGGCAAAAGCAACGGAAATGATCGACATTAAAAATCCTACAGAAAAACAAAAGAAACAAATGAGTGATTATTTTGTTGGTTTATTAAATGACGTTCGCGAAAAACTTGGATTGCAAAAATTAAAAGTGTCTAGTCAAAATATTAAATTTGCTTGGGATAATGCGAAGTATACTAATCCTAATGAAATTGGACATGATGAAAATGCAATTAATAAAGCAGCAAAAGAGAATGGTTTTAAAGAGTATCCAGGGCAAAACTTTTATGAAAATTTAAGTGGCGGATACTTCCAACCAAAAGACGGGAAAATATCAGTACTAGATTTTGAGCGAGCAGCAAGAGAAGCTTTAGTCGATATGCTGTTTAATGATGGAAGAATGGGTTATGGACATACTGAATCATTGTTACAAGCAGATAAAACAAATACTGCAATTGCTCTTTCAGAAGAAAATCACGGTTTTTCTTCCGGTAAAATTCATATTATTGGGTACAATCAATCAAGATTGGTAGATCAAAATACTTATGAAGAAGGAAGTGTACCAGTCTTTAAGAGTAAAGAAACCCTTCAAAAAGAAGTAGCAACCAATCAAGAAAAATTAGCTACCGCTAAACAAGCAGAATCAGACGCACAACAAGCAAGAAGTGCAAGTCAGCAAGCCTTAAATACAGCCAAAACAACACAAGCAACAGCAGAAAAAGAACTATCTGTTCATAAAGCGACATTGGCTAATCTTCAAGCAGTTGCGACTAAGAGTACGACAAACTATGAAGAAAAAGTACGGCAAACTGCAACGGCAGAAAAAAGCCTTCAACAAACAAAAGATCAATTGGTAACAATCAATGAGTTAATTCAGAATCGAGCTGCTGTTTTAGAAAAAGCGAAAACAAACGTTGCGGAAGCACAAGCGATTGAACAAACGTCTGCTAAAGTGCTGAAAGAAAAACAAGAAGCCCAAAAAGCAGAAGAAAACACATTGAATAGCTTGAAGGAAGTATTAGATTTAGCAAAAGAAAACTTAAATCAAAAACAAATTACGCTTAAAACAAGTACACGTTCATTGTCTCGTTTAGAAAATGCTCAACCAACATACGAAAAAGCATTAAACGAGTTAAATAAAGCAGAAGCGGCAGTGATCCAAGCACAAGAAGCCTATGAAAATTCTCTGAAATCGTTGGAAGAACTTAAAGAACAACAAGCCGTTGCTACACTTGCTTATACACAAGCACAAGAAGACCTTTCTAATGCGAAGTTAGAGCTACAGCAGTACCAAGGCATATTAAGAGACTTAGAGGCACAACAAGCCGAACAGCGCCGACAAGAAGCGTTGCAAGAGCAAGTAGCAAAAGAGCAACAACGCCTTGAACGAGAAGCAAAACAAAACCAAACGTTAGTAGCAAGTGCTACTTCAGCAGACAAAACACCTGGTCTCCAACAGTTATCTTTTTCTAAACAAAAAGAACAGCCAAAAGCACAAGCATTAACACATTCAGAACCTCGTAAGACGAAACAAGTAGCAAAAGCTCAAGAATCCTTACCACAAACGGGAGAACAACAAAGTATTTGGTTGACTATTATTGGATTATTGATGGCAGCAGGTGCGCTTAATTTCAAAAACAAAAGACGGAAAAATAATTAAAATAGGGAGGATAAATAAATGAACTTTTATGAAATTAAAGATCCTTATTTTGCATTGATTGCTGCTAAAGATGAAAAACAATGTTTAAAACTTTATAAGGATATTGTTTGCGGCATAGAGAATGAAAAAGAGTTCTTCGAGGAAATGAAAACAATTGATAAATACGAAGCGTTGAAAATGGTTGCTGACAGCAGAGTGGGAGAGCAGGAAATGACAGGAATTGAAAGAGCTTTTGAAGATTTAGAGGATCTTGAAGAAGACGGCGAAGTATTGTTAATTGATTGCAAAAAGATATGATACAAGGAGAATCGAAGATACTTTCGGTTCTCTTTTTTCAGTAGAAAACGAAGTTGCTGTGGCGGAATAGAAGTCGCTTAAAATAAAGCAGTAGAATCCCCTTATTGTTTTATTTGATTATGCAAGGTGCGAATCCTTGCCAGCAAGTAGGGTTTACGGTAAACGATCCCGCTACCAGTTAGCGAAAACCGTATAGAGATTGAGCGGTAGCATGGCAAACAACAGCTCTTATACCATTCATAAGCCTACCGCAAAAAGAATGGCAATCTCAAAAAAACAGGATACTGAAAGGTCGCTCCTTTTAGGTTGGCGTGTAGCATCTGGGATGCAACGGACATGAAGGAAGATAAGAGGTAGGTTCGACTCCTACCACGCCAATAGATAGCTAAGCTATGTAAAGAAAGTTTAAAGGAGGAAAACAGCGATGAATAAAGAAAAAAGTTTGATTATTTTTAATAAAAATGGAACGACGTTGGAATTTGAAAAAGTGACTAATTTTGTTGAAATTGCCGGTAACTATACTATTGCATTTACTTATCCTGAAGCAAGCACTCAAAAAAGACGTAGAGCAACATTCTACACTAAAAATATCGTTGGCTATTCTTTGGAAAAGGAGTAACTACGATAAATAAGCAAGAATTGATTGAAAGTTTCTGTAGTTTTGGGAATTAAGTAAAAAGAGGATATATGTAAAAATAAATCAATTTGTGAGGTAAGAGAAGAAAGAGGAACGAGAAAATACTCGTTCCTCTTTTGTATATAGAGAGGCTACCTAGCAATGATAACTAGGTAGCCACAGACATAAAATTACTATTAATCTGGGAATAAATTATTTATACCATGAAAAGGGTTACTTATCAAGGAAAAATACTAATGAATAGGGGTATGTAGAATGAAAAAGAAGTTCTTAGTTTTAGTTAGTCTTATTACTTTAGGTACAAGCTTATCCGCTTGTACGGAGGCAGAGAAAGTTTCGTATAACGTGAGTCAAGAAGCCGATAATTTTAATGTGGTTCGTCGTGTGGCAGTGATAAATACACGCACAGATAAAGTGGAGTTTGAAGTGATTGGGAATATTTCTGTAGATACTAGCAATGAAAATAAGTTAGTGATTATTGCGGAAACTGGTAAGGATACATATAAAAAACATTTAGTCAATATGACTGATTGGAATATGTACGTTGTAGAAGATTTAGAAGGTGCAGACGTGAATAAGTACAAATACGAAGTCAATTATATGCCTGAATCAATTATTCCATGGGATATTGTTCAGAAAAAATAGGTTTGATTTAGAAAAAAGAAAACTACCTAATTGGGGTTAGGTAGCTTTTTGAAAAGTAAAATGAAAAATATGTTAAAGCACTTATTTTATATCATAAAGTAAAACCGTTGTCAAAAAGAAAGGGGGAGAAAAGGATGACTTGTGTGCGTGCACCATGCGGAATAAATCGTTGTTTGTAAAGGAAAAAATAAAAAATCGAGGAGAATGATACATGAAGCAACAAACAGAAGTAAAGAAACGTTTTAAAACATATAAAGCTAAGAAACGCTGGGTAACTGCTCCTATTCTTTTTATAGGTGTGTTAGGAGTTGTAGGATTAGCTACTAATAATGTACAAGCCGCGGAATTAGATACGCAACCAGGAACAACCATGGTGCAACCCGATAACCCCGATCCGCAGGTAGATAGTACAACGCCTAATACGGCAGTATCTGAAGAAGCACCAGTACAAAAAGACACTACTTCTCAACCGACCAAAGTAGAAGAAGTAGCGTCTGAAAAAAATGGAGCTGAACAGAGTTCAGCTACCCCAAATGATACCACAAACGTGCAACAACCAACAGTAGGAGCTGAAAAATCAGCACAAGAACAACCAGTAGTCAGCCCTGAAACAACCAATGAACCTCTAGGGCAGCCAACAGAAGTTGCACCAGCTGAAAATGAAGCGAATAAATCAACGACCATTCCTAAAGAATTTGAAACACCAGACGTTGACAAAGCAGTTGATGAAGCAAAAAAAGATCCAAACATTACCGTTGTTGAAAAACCAGCAGAAGACTTAGGCAACGTTTCTTCTAAAGATTTAGCTGCAAAAGAAAAAGAAGTAGACCAACTACAAAAAGAACAAGCAAAAAAGATTGCCCAACAAGCAGCTGAATTAAAAGCCAAAAATGAAAAAATTGCTAAAGAAAATGCAGAAATTGCGGCAAAAAACAAAGCGGAAAAAGAGCGTTATGAAAAAGAAGTCGCTGAATACAACAAGCATAAGAATGAAAACAGCTATGTCAATGAAGCGATTAGTAAAAACCTAGTGTTCGATCAATCTGTCGTGACGAAAGACACTAAAATTTCGTCGATTAAAGGCGGAAAATTTATCAAAGCAACTGATTTTAATAAAGTAAATGCAGGGGATTCAAAAGATATCTTTACGAAATTACGAAAAGATATGGGCGGAAAAGCTACTGGCAACTTCCAGAATTCCTTTGTAAAAGAGGTAAACCTTGGGGCTAATGGGGGCTATGCGGTTCTTTTAGAAAAAAACAAACCAGTGACAGTGACCTATACAGGGCTAAACGCTAGTTACTTAGGGCGCAAAATTACAAAAGCAGAATTTGTTTATGAGCTACAATCCTCACCAAGTCAAAGCGGTACACTCAATGCAGTATTTTCAAATGATCCGATTATCACGGCTTTTATTGGTACAAACAGAGTCAATGGTAAGGATGTTAAAACACGCTTAACGATTAAGTTCTTTGATGCGTCAGGGAAAGAAGTACTACCAGATAAAGATAGTCCATTTGCGTATGCACTGTCTTCTTTAAATTCAAGTTTAACGAATAAAGGCGGCCATGCGGAATTTGTTTCTGATTTTGGGGCGAACAATGCGTTCAAATACATTAATGGCTCATATGTGAAAAAACAAGCGGATGGAAAATTTTACTCACCGGAAGATATTGACTATGGCACAGGACCTTCTGGATTGAAAAATAGTGATTGGGACGCTGTAGGTCACAAGAATGCGTACTTTGGTTCAGGTGTAGGTCTAGCCAATGGGCGTATTTCCTTTTCTTTTGGTATGACAACAAAAGGAAAAAGTAATGTGCCTGTATCTAGTGCGCAATGGTTTGCTTTTAGTACCAACTTAAATGCAAAATCTGTAACACCGAAGAGACAATTTAATAGTCCTAAAGAACCAGAAAAAGCAACGATTGAATTTAATGGATACAAAGCCAATGTCGTTCCTGTTCTTGTTCCGAACAAAGAAGTCACTGATGGTCAGAAAAATATCAATGATTTAAATGTGAAACGTGGCGACTCTTTACAATACATTGTGACAGGGGATACGACAGAACTTGCCAAAGTAGATCCAAAAACAGTGACAAAACAAGGGATTCGAGATACCTTTGATGCAGAAAAAGTGACGATTGATTTATCCAAAGTGAAAGTTTATCAAGCAGACGCAAGTCTAAACGAAAAAGACTTAAAAGCTGTTGCTGCAGCAATTAATTCAGGAAAAGCCAAAGACGTGACCGCTTCTTATGACCTTCATTTAGATCAAAACACCGTCACAGCAATGATGAAAACCAACGCAGACGGCTCTGTTGTTTTAGCAATGGGGTATAAATATTTACTTGTCTTGCCGTTTGTAGTGAAAAATGTAGAAGGCGATTTTGAAAATACAGCTGTTCAATTAACAAACGATGGTGAAACGGTAACAAATACAGTGATTAACCATGTGCCAGGAAGTAATCCTTCCAAAGATGTAAAAGCAGATAAAAACGGTACAGTTGGCAGTGTTTCTCTACATGATAAAGATATTCCGTTACAAACAAAAATTTATTATGAAGTGAAATCTTCCGAACGTCCAGCCAACTATGGCGGAATCACAGAAGAATGGGGCATGAATGATGTCTTGGACACGACCCATGATCGTTTCACAGGGAAATGGCACGCTATTACAAACTATGACCTTAAAGTAGGGGAAAAAACGTTAAAAGCAGGAACAGATATTTCTGCCTACATTCTTTTAGAAAACAAAGACAATAAAGACTTGACGTTTACAATGAATCAAGCATTATTGGCAGCGTTAAATGAAGGAAACAATAAAGTAGGCAAACAAGCTTGGTCTGTGTATCTGGAAGTCGAACGGATCAAAACAGGTGATGTAGAAAACACGCAAACAGAAAACTACAACAAAGAGCTTGTTCGTTCTAATACGGTGGTGACGCATACACCTGATGATCCAAAACCAACTAAAGCCGTTCATAACAAGAAAGGGGAAGACATTAATCATGGAAAAGTGGCTCGTGGTGATGTTCTTTCTTATGAAATGACGTGGGACTTAAAAGGGTACGATAAAGACTTTGCCTTTGATACAGTCGATCTTGCGACAGGAGTTTCTTTCTTCGATGATTACGACGAAACGAAAGTGTCACCAATGAAAGACTTACTTCGTGTCAAAGATTCTAAAGGAGTAGACATTACCAACCAGTTTACGATCTCATGGGACGATGCCAAAGGCACGGTGACAATCTCTGCCAAAGATCCACAAGCCTTTATTCTAGCGTATGGTGGGCAAGAATTGCGTGTAACACTCCCTACAAAAGTCAAAGCTGATGTTTCTGGGGATGTTTATAATTCAGCGGAACAAAATACATTTGGTCAACGAATTAAAACGAATACCGTTGTCAACCATATTCCAAAAGTGAACCCTAAAAAAGACGTGGTTATTAAAGTTGGTGACAAACAAAGTCAAAATGGCGCTACAATCAAATTAGGGGAGAAATTCTTCTATGAATTTACAAGTAGTGACATTCCTGCAGAATACGCTGGTGTTGTGGAAGAATGGTCGCTTAGTGACAAACTAGACGTCAAACATGACAAATTTAGTGGCCAATGGTCTGTGTTTGCCAATTCTGCGTTTGTCTTAGCAGACGGAACCAAAGTGAATAAAGGGGATGACATTTCGAAACTATTCACGATGACCTTTGAACAAGGGGTAGTGAAAATCACGGCCAGTCAAGCCTTTTTAGATGCGATGAATCTAAAAGAAAACAAACACGTTGCGCACTCATGGAAAGCGTTCATTGGTGTAGAAAGAATTGCGGCAGGAGACGTTTACAACACAATCGAAGAATCTTTCAACAATGAGAAGATTAAAACGAATACGGTAGTGACACATACGCCAGAAAAACCACAAACGCCACCAGAAAAAACAGTGATTGTACCACCAACACCAAAAACACCGCAAGCACCAGTAGAGCCATTAGTGGTAGAAAAGGCAAGTGTGGTGCCAGAATTGCCGCAAACAGGCGAAAAACAAAATGTCTTATTAACAGTAGCTGGTAGTTTAGTTACAATGCTTGGTTTAGCAGGCTTAGGATTTAAACGTAGAAAAGAAACAAAATAATTGAAGACGAAAAGAAGGACGAACTGATTGTCCTTCTTTTTTTAGTTATGGAGGGGAAAAATTGGAAGCAGTAGTAGCAGAAAGAGAGGCAAAGGGGATGAAAGAAATTGCCATCCAAGAAAAAGACTTGACCTTACAGTGGAGAGGAAACACAGGTAAGTTAGTTAAAGTTCGATTGAAAAATACACGTGCAATGGAAATGTGGTACAACAAACAAATTACCGAAGAAAACATTCAAGAGATCACCACGTTGAATATTATTAAAAATGGAAAATCTTTGGCATTAGAAGTATATCCAGAAAAAAGTATCTATGTGAAACCAAATTTAGGCAGAATTAATGTGCCTGTCTTTTTTATCAAAACACCTATTAATAGAGGGATTTTTGAAGAGATCTTCGGCGAAACTTTAAAATCATAAATAAAAAATTATTTGGAGGAAATTACAATGAAAAAAATTATTTTATCAAGCTTGTTTAGTGCAGTACTAGTATTCGGTGGCGGAAGTATAACAGCATTCGCTGACGATTTAGGACCAACAGATCCAGCAACTCCACCAATTACCGAACCAACTGATTCTAGTGAACCTACGAATCCTACTGAGCCGGTGGATCCTGCAGAACCGCCAGTAATACCAACTGATCCAACAGAACCTAGCAAGCCAACCGAGCCTACAACACCGAGTGAGCCAGAAAAGCCAACAGAACCAACAACGCCAATTGATCCTGAAACGCCGGTTGAACCGACTGAACCAAGCGAGCCAACAGAACCTAGTCAACCAACCGAGCCTACAACACCAAGTGAACCAGAAAAACCTGTTACTCCAGAACAACCGAAAGAACCAACTCAACCAGTGATTCCAGAAAAACCAGCAGAACCAGAAACACCAAAAACTCCTGAACAGCCCACTAAACCAATAGACGTAGTCGTTACACCTAGTGGAGAAATTGATAAAACGAATCAATCGGCAGGAACACAACCAAGTATTCCTATTGAAACAAGCAACTTAGCGGAGGTAACACATGTACCAAGTGAAACTACTCCAATTACAACAGAAGCTGGGGAAGAAATTGTAGCAGTAGATAAAGGTGTTCCGTTAACCAAAACACCAGAAGGATTAAAACCAATTAGCAGCTCGTATAAGGTTTTACCTAGCGGAAACGTTGAGGTAAAAGCAAGTGATGGAAAAATGAAAGTATTGCCACATACAGGAGAGAAATTCACACTCCTTTTCTCTGTATTGGGAAGCTTCTTTGTATTAATTTCAGGATTCTTTTTCTTTAAAAAGAATAAGAAAAAAGCTTAATCAGAAAGAGTAATTTCGATAAATTTCTGTGAGGAAAGGAGGTGCTTTGCTTGTTTATTTTATTTACTACAAAGCAAAGTCATGTATTACTAAATGAATTAGGGTTTAATAGAAAAATTGACCTGGTACAAGGTATTGAACAGTTAACAAAAATCAATGCGGCTTTAAAAAAATCGACGGATCGAATTCTAATTACGTATGAGATTTATTACAACGTAACAGACGAGAAAGCTTTTGTAAGAGAAACAATGACTTTGCCGGTAGTTGAGGAAACTGTCCTCCAAAACATGGTACAGACTGTAGAAACCAATGAAGAAGTAAGACAAGAAGATTTAGAAGCGTTTCTTCACCTGTTCAAAAGAAATGTGAGTAATAAGTCGAAGAGAATAGGCCGTTCAACAGGTTCTTTAAAAAAGAAAGCAGAAAAGCAACAAAAATCAACTGTGTTTACAACAATTTCTCGCTATAGCTATTTCTCAGTGGCTTTACTTATATTTTTAGCAGTAGGTGTTTTTACAGGTGCGTCATTTGGTTCTCAAAGTAAACCAACGAGCCAAAATGATTCTAAGTTAGAGGAACGATTAACACATTTACAAGAACAAGTGCATGAGCAACCACAAGTTGATGTTGTTGCTCGGTTTTTCTTATCCAGTCTGTACTCTGGTGAAGAGAGTGACAAAGCCACGCAAAAGCAAGTTAAAAAGTATGTTTCTGAAGGAGTACTCAAAGAGATTAAGGGGTCTAAAGAACAAATAAGAACGCTATTTCTTTGGGAATCAAAAAAAGAAGGAAACCAATGGCTCCTTACGTACGTCGTTACCTTGAAAGTGGCTAAAGAAGAAACTGAAATTCGTCAAATGAAAGTAGCTATGGAAAAGAAAAACAATAATTATCAAGTAACAGAACTTCCAGAAGAAAAAGAATTTACTATTAATGAATAATAATTGAGGAGGCAATTCTATGAAATATGAACGTCCATTAAAAAGAGAGTCACAAATCAAGGAGTTTGAGTTAGGCACGCACGCGGCAGTAATTGAAAAAGTTCAAAAGAAACGGTCTCAAAAAGGGAATGATATGTTTTTACTCTCTCTTTTGGGAAAAAGTAACGAAAAAGGGGTTTATTTTCTTACCTTCGGGAATGATTATACTGAAGATAATTTACGCTATATTTTAGCCAGTATCCAAGACAACGGTGTAGAGATTCCAGACGTTGACTTTGGCTATAATCGAGAAACTTTTGAATTTTTGAAAGGTAAAGATGTCTATATTCAGGTTGAAGAACAAGAGTATAAAGGGAAAGTTAAACATGCGGTAACAAATTTTTTAACTCAGGATGAATTTGAAGAAAGCGAAGAAATGGAGTTTTCAGAAAGCAATACTGAAGAAGATTGGTAAAATAAGCCATTTCTTAGAATATAAAAACTGAAGGAGAGACAAAACTATGGATATAGTCACAAAAATTATTACACTAATTGGAGGAATTATTGGACTTGTTTCAGCAGTTAGTATTATGTTTGGCGTGAAAGAAATTCGTTCAGGTATGTCGAATGATGATCCACGTACGCTTGATAAAGGAATAGAAAAAGTAGTTGTTGGTGGGGCCGTTATTTTAGCAATTGGTGGGGTAGTCGCCTATGTCATTACACAGGTAGGAGCTATTCGTTTTTAAAAGGAGGAAAAAATGAAGCTATTAGTAGAAATGATAGTTAACGGTCAAACTGAATGGGAAGTTGTAGAAGCAGAAAATGCGCCACAGGCAATTAATCAGAGTCGAGTAGGCTTTTCATTTGATGAGAATGGAGAGCTCATTGTCAATGATGATGAAATAAGTTATACAGGCGTATTTGAGATTTGCGAGACTAACTTATTGGATTTCACTGTTAAGGAAGCAGAAATCCATAGATTTTATCACAAAAAATTAGAAAAGCTAGGGATAAATCCTCTAACGTTTGAAAACTCGCAAGAAATACCTAACTGAGCGGAGGGGAAGCAATGAGAAATCCAAAAGGAACGACCGATCAGCTATTCAAAAGTTTAGCTGAATACAATCCAACAACGAATGAAGCCATGTCTAAAATAGCGAAAGTCCTAGTCCCTTTAGGAATCGCTATTTTAGGCATTCTTTTTATGATTGAATTGGCGAATACCCAAAAGAAATTTCAATCAGAAGACGGTGGTTTGACAATCGAGATATTAACTAACATTGCATTGAAGTATGTGATCGCTTACGTCTGTATTATGGGCTCTGGCTACATTATTGATGGCATTGTTTGGTTTACAATTCAAGCAGCCAAATGGATTAATTCCATTGTAACAGCAACAGGAACCAGTGAAGCAATTCCACAAATGGAAAAAGTTTCTTGGTGGGCAAAACCAATTGTATTTTTCTTTCAAATATTTGCATATATTGCATTAATATTATCTAGTATTATTGCAAATATTCTTATTTTCTTACGAGGGATACAATTATATATGATTAAAGCTCTTGCGCCGTTGTTTGTGGCATTTTTTGTTCATGATGAATTACGTTCGATTGCCATGGGCTACATGAAACAAATCATGGCCTATGCGCTTCAAGGCGTTCTGTTGGTTCTATTACTTGGGTTAATTCCGATATTAACAGCGAACGATTATCTATCCTTTGAATCTCTTGAAGGTGGCATTTTGGCAGGTGCTGGAACGATCATCATTAATGTTATGACGTACTTTAATTTAATTTTAAAATATGTGGCAGTGATTATTCTTCTGGTTGGTTCACAAGGATTTGCCAAACGATTAGTAGGAGCGATGTAAAATGGCGATTAGTTCAGAATTTTATAAAGATCTATCAAAAGTAGAGAAAAAAATCTGGGGAATTACAGTCAGAGAATTTAAAGCGTATGTTTGCTTTGTTTTTATAGGGATACTTCTTCTGTTAGAAGTATTTTTTTTGCCTGATCTTTTATTTATGGTTTGTGCGTTAGTCACCTCGTTTGCGTTAGGGTGGTACCCTGTTTTATTAATGATGAATAAGTGGAAAGAAGTAAAAAGAGCTTTTTACTTACGCTTTTATTATGAGGAACGAACCTTTCAGGCTGGGAAAATAAGGAGGTATCAAAAGGATGAATTTGTTCAAAAAGAAACAATCAAAGAAACAGACGTTATCTAGTAACGTTGAAAAAGTAGATAAAAAAGTAAAAAAACGTGTACAGCAACAAGCAAATCCTACCGTACAGGAGAGTATTTTTTATACGAGTCAGTTTGAAGAAGGGCTCATGCACATTGTAGAGGATGAGTTTTCTAAATGCTATAAACTTGGAGAAGTGGACTACGAAATTGCTGTAGAAGAAGATCAATTAAACACGGTAATGGGGTATGCAGAAGGGTTAAATACACTAGACAAAAACTCTCGATATCAGCTGCTGGTTGTTAATAAAAGAGAAGAAGAATCGTTGATGGAAGACGTTTTATTGTCTTATCAGGGAGATCACTTAGATAACTACCGTCAAGAAATCAATGAAATTATTACGAAGCAGTATGAACAAGACGAGCGAAACTTTAAGATTGAAAAATATGCTATTTTCACCACAAAAAGTTCGTCCATGAAACAAGCTAACAAAGAGTTAGAAGGAATCATGCAGAACTTTGCCAATCGTTTTGAAGCCAACCAAATTAAATTAGAGGTAACCCCAATGACTGGCTTAGAGCGATTGTCTTTGTTCAGCTATTTTTTGCGCCACGGACAATATTTTGGCACAAGCTACCAAGATATTGCCGTATCAGGGCTAACGTCTAAAGCGTTTATTGTTCCAAGTAAAATCAAGTTTCCAAACAATAAAGCTTATTTTCGGTTAGGAGAAAACTACGCAGCTGTTTTAACCATTCAACAATACCCAAAATACCTAGAAGATAAGTTAATCAAAGAATTATGCGCTACAGGAAGAGAGCTAGCGATTAGCATTCATGCCAGACCCTATGACATGATGGAAGCCAGAAAGGCAATACAGGGAACCAAGACATTAAATGATGTTGCCATTCAAAAGCAACAGAAGCAAAACTTCAGAAGTGGTGTTTCAGAGGATGCGATTTCAGGAGAAGCAAAGGAAATCCAAGAAACAACGAATGCGTTAATGGATGAAATAAAAAATAATGGCCAAAAGTTATTTAATGGCCTATTTTCAGTTTTCCTAATTGCAGAAACAGAAAAGGAACTTTTAGAAGCTGTTGAATCGGTGAAAAACGTAGGAGCAACCTGGCAAGTTGTGTTTGATACGGTAGACAATTACAAAGAAGAAGCACTCAATACTATCTTACCGATTGGAAAACCTTACTTAGACGTTGAAATGAGTTATATGCGTGATTTAACAACAACAAATATTGCTACACAAGTACCTTTTACCAATGTGGAATTACAAAGCTCAACAGGTCAGTTTTATGGCCGGAATCAGTTGACGAAGAACATGATTACTATTGACCGAAAAAAAGATTTAATTACACCAAGTGGGCTTATTTTCGGAACGTCTGGTTCTGGTAAAGGAATGGCGACCAAATGGGAAATTCTTTCAACGCGTTTAAAATTTCCGAAGGATCGCTTTTTAATTGTTGATCCAGAAAGTGAATACTTACCGATTGGGAAAGAATTGGATGCAGAAATACTCGATATCTCAACTGGTACAAAAAACCACTTGAATATTTTAGGAATGGTAGACAAGCAGTTATTGGATGAAGAGGACCAAGAGCTTGATTTAGTTAAAGAAAAATCTAATTTGTTATCCACTATGTTTGAATCGCTACTAAAAAGCTATACGGACGTGGATGCGGGACTTGTTGACCGTGTGACGTTGTTGACGTATGAACGCTTTGAAAACAAAGAGACAGAGCCAACATTAGTCGATTGGTTTAGAATCTTAAAAGAACAAACGGATGAAGGCGCCAAAGAATTAGCGAATAAAGTGGAAACCTATTGTGTAGGTTCACAAGATATCTTTGCGCACCAAACGAATATCGACTTAACTGCACCATTTATTGTCTTTAATACAAAAAAATTAGATGATCGCTTGAAAAAGTTTGCCATGAAAGTGATTTTAGATCAGTTATGGAAACAAGTAGTATCCGGACAAGGAAAAGTAACGTCACGTTTGTATTTTGATGAATTACAAGTCAATTTCACAACGGAAGAAGAAGCAGAGTGGTTCTTGAATTTATGGGCGCGTATTCGTAAGTATGGCGCCGTGACAACAGGTATCACGCAAAACCCTACGACGTTATTAGACAGTAAAGCGGGGCAAAAAATGATTGCCAATAGTGAATTTTTGATTTTATTACGGCAAAAACCAATTGATTCACAACGATTAGTAGAAATTTTAAGTCTGACACCTGCATTGAAGAAGTATATCAATGATCGAGCCCCACAAGGAACGGGGCTAATTTCTGCAGGTGGGGTGGTTGTTCCGTTTGAAAATCCTATTCCAAAAGAAACACATCTATTTGAAATTATGAATACCGACGCTTAGGATGTGAGGACATGGTAGAAAGTAAGCGTACTTGGAAAGAAAAAGTACATGTTGAAACTCAAGTTGAAGAGCGTCTTAGAAAAAATTTGACCTTAAAATCAAGAGAAGCGACGAAGTTGCAAAAAAAAGCGTTAAAGACGACTAAAAAGGAGTTTAAACTTTCTAAGAAAAATTACAAGCAATCACTAAAAAAACATAAACTTACCTTGAAAACAGGGAAGGAACCATTAAGTATTAACCATTTACTGGATAAAAAGAAATTTGTAGAGCAAAAGAAACGCAAAAAAGCACAGAAAATTGCTTACAAACGGACGAAAAAAGTAGATCAAACACGTGTCGTTAACCAAGTAAAGAGGGAAACCAAGGAAGGGTTGAAAAGAGAAGCAACGCAAAAAGTACGGACCACGTTAACGAAGGAAGATACACTAAATGAAGCAATGACCCTTTACGAAAAAACACAACAAGCTAAATTTAACATGCGTACAGCTTTGAAAACAGGAAAAACGGTTAAGAATCTTTCGGTGAAAACTGCAAAAGATACGTACGGATTGGGGAATCGCTTATTTAACTTTTCAAGAGGACGTGGGTTTCAGCGTACACCAAAAGACTTTACGGTAAAAAAACAACTTATGAAACAACTACGGAATCGCGCTATGCGCTTTAAAGCAGCAAAAGAAGCGAAGAAAGCCGAACAAGGTATTGGCTTGATTCGTTCTTTTTTTAATGGTCAGAAGACATTAGGGAAAGTCGCTGCATTGATTCTAAAAAATCCAATTTCTTGGGTTGTTTTATTGGTTCTTTTTCTTGTTTTTTTATTGAGTGGCGTTGCAAGTAGTACACAAAAACCAGCGATTGTTCAAGAAGAGGAAGATTTAACCGCTTCATGGACGTATTTTACTAAATTAGATGCGCAACATACAGACGATAACAACCAGTTTTATAGCAATATCGATGATGTTCTTTTCTACATGAATTATCGGTACGATGATTTTAAATTATTAGATATGGATTCCACGGGTACAAAGAATTTTGAAACGATTCTATCTGACTTATGGACGGCATTAAACGGAAAGAAACCTGATTATCAGTTGAAAACAATGCAAAGTTTAGAAACAGATAAGAAATCAAGTTATTTTATCGAAGAGGAACAAGCAAAGCATTATCAAGAGATAAAAAAAGAGTTAGGCTACCAAACATTGGATGATCTCCTTTCTTTTCCAGTAAAAACTGACGCTTTAATTGTCAATAAGCGCTATGGCTATGACAAATCAAAAGAGAAGCTCACCTTGTATCAAGGCATTGATGTATTGATTGAAGCTAATCAGCCGTTTCATTCACCAATGAACGGCCAAATCGTTTCGGTGCCTGATACAGAAACACTGGTTATCGAAAAAGAGAAAGTAGCTAGGTTAACGATTCGTGGTGTGAATACCCTTCGACTAACAAAAGGTATGGATGTTGAAGAAGGAACATTTCTTGGGAATACAAAGAATTCAACAGTTACGTTCCAGTATGAAAAATATAAAAAAGATACGAAAGACTGGTTTTTTGTAAATCCAGCCTTTTATTTTCCACGTGTAACCTACACGCAAACGACTCTTTTAGGAAGTGCAGATTTTTCTCCTGGAGCAAGTGTCGAAAAAAGAGCGCAAGCTGTTTATGATTATTTATCAAAAAAGGGATACACCAAAGAGGGAATTAGCGCGATTTTAGGCAATTTTTCGGTAGAAAGTGGCATTAATCCAAAACGAGCAGAAGGGGATTATTTGAATCCGCCTGTAGGTGCGCATGGAAATTCGTGGGACGAACCGAGTTGGCTTTCTATGGGAGGGCCGCAAATTTATGGGGGACGTTTTCCAAATATTCTCCATCGAGGACTAGGTTTAGGTCAATGGACGGATACAGCTGATGGTGGTCGTAGGCATACGTTGTTATTAGACTATGCCAAAGGTAAAAATAAAAAATGGTACGATCTGCAATTGCAGCTGGACTTTATTTTTGACGGCGATGCACCAGGTTCACGAACAGCAGCAGACAATGTAGCAAGAAGTAAGGTTGCTGCAACTATTCCAGAACTTACTACTTATTTTCTAACTGTTTGGGAAGGAAATCCCGGAGACAAGTTAGGAGAACGAATTCAAGCTGCACAAAATTGGTTTACATTCTTTTCTCGATCAGGTACACCAATCGGTGGTTCTGGAAGTGAAGTCTTTGCGAAGTATAAAGAAAAAATGCAACCATTACCCACAGACAGAGAAACAAAAGCAGGACAAGGCTGGCCAGGCAATGCGTATGCGCCAGGGAATTGTACTTGGTATGTGTTTAATCGTTTTGCACAGTTAGGAAAAAGCATTCACCCTACTATGGGAAACGCCAATCAATGGGTGCATAACTACAGTCAAACGCCCGGAGCGACACTTGAATCGGCACCTAAAAAAGGGGATGCTGTTATTTTTACAAATGGTGTAGCTGGTTCTAGTACGCAATATGGACACGTGGCTTATGTGGAGCATGTAAACTCTGATGGAAGTTTTGTCATTTCTGAAATGAATGTCAGTGGGGAGTATTCCATGAATTGGCGTGTCTTAAAAAAAGAAGCAGGCGAATACTTTATGCGCCTAAACTAGAAAGAAAGGAACCAATAAGAACAATGTATAATATGGAAAAATTGAGTAGATACAAGAAAATTGGCTTTATTGGTGGCAGCTTACTGCTTATTGTGCTTATTTTTTTGATTGGGCTTAGTGTAGGGCAAAGAAAACAAGTAAACACCAATGAAAAACAAGTAAAAGTCGAGAAAAAAGAGGAATTAACAACAAGTACGGTAAAAAATTTTTTGATTGCGTATTATACAAAAAAAGATCTTGGCGAAAATAGAAATCGCTATGAACCTTTGGTGACAAGCGCCATGTATAACGAATTAGTGAATGTAGAAAAACAGCCTGTTAATCAAGCGTATAAAGGCTATGTAGTCAATCAAGTACTTGATACGTATAAAATCTATATTGATACTGAAAACAACGAAGTCATTGTGGACGTCACGTATAAGAATACACAACGAACCAAACGAAATAATGATGAAGGAGCGTTGAAAAATCAGAGCAATCAAGAAGCGCTGAAATTAACCTTTGTAAAACAAGGCGCTAATTTTTTAGTGGATAAAATGGCACCAGTAACACTTACCAATGAATTACAAGAGGAGCCAAATTCATATAATACACATGTAGTAACGACAGAAGAATCAGCAAAGGAGAGTGCAAACAGTGGGGAAAAGTAAAGTGAGTGAATTAGAAAAAAAGAAAGACCGAGTGGAGAAAGAGCTTAATAAAGCTAATGAACGTCTCGATACATTGAAACAGTCGATTGCTAAAAAAGAGAATGAATTGAAACAAATAGAAGCGGAAATTGTCAGTGCTCTATTAACAGAAAATAATTTATCTTTTAGTGAATTGACTGCGTTACTGAGTGAAAAAGAATCAGGTGGTGAAGCAAGTGTTTATAGGGAATAAAACAACCTATCGCTATGAACTTCTACATTCAAAAAATATTAAAGGCGAGGTGATCGACTCTACCGCTACACTTGTTCGTTATGTGATTGGCGTAAACAACGATCTTATTAAGAAGGAAGAAGAAGGGTGGCTTTATGTCGAAAAAATAAAAGAAGGAAAACAAGAGGACCAAATCCTTTATGGCAAGCGTATAGATTTACCAATTTTAGAAGATAATCCTTATTTTCATGATCTTTTAGATCCGTTTGATACAAAAAAAGTCATTCCTTTTGTAGAGCTATTGCCTTCAGCTGTAGAAAATCAAGTAAAGCCAGAAGAAAAAAATAAAGAACCACAGGATATTGTAGAGTTAGAGAAAAACAACAAAACCACTATTACTACTGAAGAAAAGGAAACCACTGAATTAAAAGAGCAACCAGATGAAATGGCCGATAAAGAAACACAGAAGAAAATTCTGGAACAAAAGATTCAGTTTAAAAAAGACGAGTTAGCCACATTGACCGAGGAGATTGCGACTAAGCAAGAAGAAATAAATGACTTAGAACAAAAATTAAGTACATTTTCAAAGAAACCAGAGGGACTTTATTTATAAAAAAGAGCTTTTTCTCAGCTAGTAAAAAGCCTCTTCTAGCTAAGAAACAAGGATTACCACTTTTACTGTCAAAATGGTATACTATGAATGAAAATGGGGAGGATGTGAGAGAATGAATACAAAAAAATTAGCTGAATTAATCTATTCCGTGGCCCAATATGATGGGTACAACACGTCTATTCTGCAAACACAAAAAAACCTTTCTACAAACAAGGATGAGTGGCAATTTACCAATGAAACAGATCGCTATATATTTGAAGATTTAGTTAAAGCGATTCACTATGCTAGTCAACAAAAGAAACTAACGGTTGATGTATTCAAAGGAATTAATGCACAAATGGACTCTCACAAAGAAGGACAGCCTGAAAATCCTGGGAAATTGAGGGAAAAAGTCACTATACATGTTGGCGATTATGTACCACCTAGAACAGTTACAGAAAAAATGGTTCAACGAGAACTAGATGCAGTAACAGAAAATAGTGTAGAAGACGGCTGGGCATTGTATGCTCGTTTGGCAAAACTACAAGCGTTTGATAATGGAAATAAGCGGACTGCCTTAATCTCGGCCAACTTATTTATTGGGTCTTTAACGGGAGAATCTTCTACTTATTTGACAATTCCAACTGATTTTCGAAGAACACAATTTGATGCCAATTTGATGTATTATTACATGGCGGATGACTTCGATGATCACATGCCAGACGTTCAATATTCGTTAAATGAATTTGTGCGTTTTGCCAAAGAATACACAGAAACACAGCCAAAAAATAAATTTGAAGAGCGCTTGGTAGAAGCGAAAGAAAAGCAAAAGAATCATACATCGATGACTGAATCTGAAATAGCGAAAAACAAAGGAAAGACACTTTAGAAGATAGGAGAAAGATATGATTAATAATGTGACATTAGTCGGCCGCTTAACAAAAGATCCTGACCTGCGTTACACGCAAAGTGGAACAGCAGTTGGACAATTTACGTTAGCAGTTAATCGTAATTTCACGAATCAACAAGGAGATAGAGAAGCAGATTTTATTAATTGTGTTATTTGGCGTAAAGCAGCTGAATCTTTCGCTAATTATGCGCGTAAAGGCACTTTAATTGGTTTGACAGGACGTATACAAACAAGAAATTACGACAATCAACAAGGGCAACGCGTATATGTGACAGAAATTGTTGTAGAAAACTTTCAATTTTTGGAATCAAAAGAAGTAAACGATCAACGTAGAAGTAGTAAGCCAGACCAAGCGACTTTTGACAAAAAAGCAACTGAGAAACCTGACCCTCTCGATCCTTTTTCTAAAGATGTAAGTCCGATAGATATATCAGATGACGACCTTCCTTTTTGAGATAGCTAAATTAAGAAAGAGATACTTTTTGTAAGGAGAATTTGAATGAAAATAGTAAAACAATGGTATTTTTGGCTCGCTGTAGTTTTCGCAGTGATGCTGTGTCAACAAATTACCTCCCCTCGTGAATTAACTGCCACAAGGTGGCTAATTATTATTCTTGCAGCTATTAATATTCCCTTACAGTTGTTTACGGCCTATCAAAAAAGTAAAGAAAAAAAAGACTAGCAAATTTTGCTAGTCTTTTTTTGTAAAGGAGGAGATTTTTGGTGGAACAAAGAGAAATTGTACACCGTTATTATGTTTTAGGTACTAGTACTTTAGATAAAGTGTTAAAGGTGCTGCTTAATTTATCCAGTGATGGTGTATTGGCGCTGAAAGACAAGTTTCTTCCTTTAAAAGGGGAAAATAATTTGTATAAGCTAATGAATCGTGAGGATCCACTGACTTCGGCGCAACTTCATGAAAAAGTGAATTTAAATAAGTTAAAAGAACAGTTGGAAGCCCAAGAGCTTCCTTTTGCGTTTAAAGAAACCAAAGAAGGGACTAACTTCTATTTTCGAGTAAAAGATACGGAACTTGCAAAGAAAGCCTTAGAACGCGTATTAACGGATATTAAGAAGAACCCACAAATGATTTTGCGTAAGCCAAATACCATGACTTTTGATGAACGGTTAGCCTACACTGCAGCCAATAAAAAATACATGGGTAAAATCGATCAAACAAAAACAATCACAAAAGGAAGGAAACTGTAATGCAGACGTACAAAAAAGAACTGAAACCGTATCTCTACCTTGGTGTTTTTCTATTTGTGATTGGCTTTGGAATAGGAAATTTCTTTTGGCTGTTACCAGGGACAGACTATTTTTCAAAAACGAATTATCTCTTTACAAAAGACATTCTGACGTATATCGAACAAACTTTTTATCGTTTTTTTATAACACCAAGTCTATTAGGATTTAGTGTAGGAGTACTTGGTTTTCTTTTAGGGCTATTAATGTATGTGCGAGATAATGATCGTGGAATCTACCGTCATGGAGAAGAATACGGTTCGGCTCGTTTTGCTACACCTGCTGAAATGAAAAAATATGAAGATCCAATTCCTGAAAACAATATTATTGTTAGTAAGCATGTAAAAATTTCTCTTTTTAATAAACGTTTACCAATCAAGCTACAAAAAAATAAGAATATCGCCATTCTAGGTGACTCTGGAGCAGCCAAAACGTTAGCTTTTATCAAAACCAATCTTATGCAACGACATGCCAGCTTTATCACAACAGACCCAGACGGTGGGATATTGCCAGAGATTGGACTTTTATTGAAAAAAGGAAAGTACAAGATTAAGGTCTTAGACTTAAACACGTTGTCAAATAGTGATACGTTTAATGTTTTTGAGTATATGCACTCCGAATTAGACGTGGACCGAGTTTTAGAAGCTGTCACCGAAGCAACAAAAGAAGTGGAAAAAACGACCGGGGACGATTTTTGGATAAAAGCCGAAGGCTTATTGGTTCGCTCTCTTATTGCGTATTTATGGTTTGACGGTCGCAGAAATGATTATACGCCACATTTAGGAATGATTGCGGACATGTTACGCCACCTAAAACGAAAAGATAAAAATGTACCTAGCCCAGCGGAAGAATGGTTTGAGGAGTTAAACGAGGCCATTCCTGACAACTACGCTTACCGACAATGGACCTTGTTTAACAATTTGTATGAGAGTGAAACGAGAGCCAGCGTTCTAGGGATAGCTGCTGCACGTTACTCTGTTTTTGACCATGAAGAAGTGGTCAATATGATTCGTACAGACACGATGGATATTGACTCCTGGAATGAAGAAAAAACAGCGGTGTTTATTGCGATACCTGAAACTAATACGTCGTTTAATTTTATTGCAGCGTTGATGTTTGCGACAGTCGGAGAAGTGTTGCGAAATAAATCAGACCAAGTACGTTTAGGAAAACGAGTACTAGAAGAAGGAAAAGAACTCCTACATGTCCGTTTCTTAATTGACGAATTTGCCAATATTGGCCGAATTCCTCACTTTGAGAAAATGTTGACCACGTTTCGTAAGCGAGAAATGTCGTTTACCATTGTTTTACAATCCTTAAATCAACTCCAAACCTTGTATCCAAAAGGGTGGCAAAACATTTTAAATGGCTGTGCGTGTTTACTATACCTTGGTGGAGACGAAGAAGAAACCACCAAGTATCTGTCTGCGCGTGCAGGGAAACAAACGTTATCTATTCGGAAACATAGCATGAATAAAGGAAATCAAGGTGGAGGATCCGAAAATCGCGATAAATACGGGCGCGATTTGATTGACAGGAGTGAAGTTGCGCTTATTGGAGGAGACGAGTGTCTGGTTTTTATATCAAAAGAGCATGTTTTTAAAGATAAAAAATTCTATGCTTTTCAGCATGACCGAGCAGATGAACTAGCAACAGGACCGACTGATGATAAGTGGTATACGTGGCGCCGATATATGACTGATGAAGAAGCTATTTTGGATAAAATCTCGGCAACAGATATTATTGACCATGGAGAAATTACAAGTGAACTGAAAGAAGAAACACACGTTTAAAAAGACGTGCGTTTTTTTCTTTCAGAAAATAGAAAAAGGAGGAACAGAAAATGCCAATGACACATGCACAACGACAAAAAGTGTTAGAAGAAATTGAACGAAAAAGTATTGTGGATGTCGCAGAAAGTTTAGGAATAACACTTGTACGACAGGGACAAAGTTATACCTGGTCAGAGCACGATAGTTTTGTTTTAACCCCTAAGAAGAATGCTTTTTATTGGAACTCTCGCCAAGTTGGTGGTGGGAGTATCAAGCTTGTTCAAGTGATAAAAGAGTGTACACACGCTGAAGCATTGCAGTATTTACAGACCGTAGAAGCAGGGGCTGTTGAAACGTTGAAAGAACCTACTCCGACGAACTTTCATTATTATATGAAAGAACATACACAACAAAATGCCACCATTGATTACTTGCTTCAGGAACGTAAGTTATCAAGAGAAACAATTGATTTCTTTTTTGAACAAAACCTCATGGCACAATCCACGTATACAGATAAAGAGACCGGACAAAGTGAACCAGTAATAGTCTTCAAGCACGTTGGTCTTGAAGAAAAAATTAAAGGCGTTGCCTTACAAGGTATTTGGGAAAATAAGAAGCTACATGGCGAACGAGGACGGTTAAAGCGTGTCTGGGGAAATGGCTATTATGGGTTGACTGTTCGTGTAGGGTATCCACCAAAAATTGCAGAAGCTACGTCAGAAAAGCCAATCAAAATCATTGTTTTTGAAGCACCTATAGATCTCATGAGTTATTACGAATTAAAAAAAGAAACGATTGGAGATGCGGTATTATTTTGTGCGAATGGACTTAAAAAGGGCGCAGTATCTACGCTTATTGCCAATGAAATTGGCTCTTATGTCAAAGAAGAAGAAAAGCCAACAGTCCTTGAACAATTAGAAAAGTCGAAACTAACAACGGAAAAAGTCCAACTCGTTTTGGCTGTAGATAATGACGAAGCAGGGAAGAAATTTATTCAACAATTTTCAAATAGCTGGTGTCCAATTACTCTTGACCAACCTAAACTAATTGAAGGAAAAAGTAAAACGGATTGGAACGATATTTTAAAGCAAACAAAGAATGAAATAAAGAAAAAAGAAGCAAAATTAAAGCGTCAAGAAGCAAAAAAACGATCCAGAGAAAGGAATAAAGAAATGTCTGAAAAAACACAAATGAAGCAAAAAAGCCAACCAGAACTAACATTGGAAGAGATAATTAAAAAGAAAGATTATCAAAAATTATCGCAACATTTGAACGACGGAATCAAAGAGTATTTAACAAGTGATACGTTTAAAAACTATTTAGATTTTGCTTCAAAATTTCATAAATATTCGTCAAAAAATATTCGTTTGTTGTTGGCACAAAATCCAAACATACGTCGTGTAGCTGGTTACAATGCGTGGAAAAAGTTAGATCGTCAAGTAAAAAAAGGCAGCAAAGCACTGTATGTGTATGCCCCTTATTTTAAAGATAAAGTCGATAAGAATGGAAAAAAAGTTACGGATGAAAATGGAGAAATTGTCAAAGAAACGCGCTATTTTTTAACGCCTGTCTTTGATGTAGAACAAACGACAGGCGCAGAGTTGCCACAGCTTGTTTATAATCTGGAAGAGAATCTTAGCGACGGTAAAACATTCACCAGAACTTACAATGCGTTAGTTGAGATTTGCCCAGTTCCAGTAACTGTCACGTCTATTGCAAGTGGTGCGAATGGGTATTATGATCCAACGAAAAAAGAAATTGTCCTCCAACAACATTTAGGAGAAGTGATGACTTTAAAAGTCTTACTTCATGAAATGACGCATGCCATGCTTCACCCAGATTCGCAAGCGATATTTGGAGATGATGTTTATTCTCGACAAGAATTTGAAGCGGAATCAGTTGCCTATATTGTCTCCCGTCACTTAGGGCTGGATACGTCCTCGTATTCTTTTGGTTATCTTTCTTCTTGGACGAGGCAAGGAGAAAAGTTAGAAGAATTTACGCAATCGTTAGAAACAATCACGAAAGAGGCGCGCACTCTAATTGAAAAAGCCGACCATGCTTTATCCATAGAAAAAGGCATTCAACTTCCCCAAAATAAATTTGAAGAACGTTTATTGAACGTGAAGAAAAAAGAAACTGAAGTGGGAAAGTCCCAAGCTAACGAGCAAAAAAGGCAACAAAATGAACCAAAAATTTCTGCTCAAATAGCAAATCCCACTCGATTTTAAAAACAAATAATAAGAGAAAAGGAGAAAACAAAATGGACCAATTAACGGACGAAAGTAAATTTATTCTGACACAATTTTTCTTGGCAGACCCGCTTAGTGACCAACCAAGAGTCCACCAGAAAAAGAAAGAAAAATCAAAAGGAACGGTGCTAAAAGAACTGGATACGTTGATTCATGATTTTAAAGAAAAAGAATTAGAAATTGATTTATTTCCTTACGAAGAAGCAGCCACTTATTTACGAAAGTTGAAAGGAAATGACTCGTATTTGGTCTTTCTGGATGAGTTATTAGCCCCTTATCAATAGGAAAGAAAAAATAAAGGTCAAAAATGGTAAGTCGAAACGTCAATAAATGTCAAAGTGTAGCGATGGGGATTGGGGGAACCCCAAAAATTTGAACGACTCCTACCAGTATTTTTGGTAGGGGTCATTCAAAATATCGCAACATGGTACCATGTTGCTCCGCTTGCAAAAAGAAAGCCTACCCTTGGGTACAGCTAATTGTCAAACTAAGGAGACTACTTATTATGTAAAAGAAAGAAGAAACAATTATGGAGAATAAACAAAAGCTAAAACGACCTATTCAAAGAAAAATACGTTTTTCAAAAGAAGAAAATGAATTAATCAATCGAAAAATTGAAGAAAGTTTCTTTCCAAACTTTCAAAATTTTGCCTTGCACCTTTTGATTCAAGGAGAGATTCGCCATGTTGACTATTCCGAACTCAACAGACTAACTACCGAAATTCATAAAATTGGCATTAATATTAATCAAATGGCCCGTCTGGCCAACCAGTTTCATGAAATTTCGTCTGAAGATATTAAAGATTTGACCGATAAAGTACAGAGTTTAAATGCGCTGGTTCAGAGCGAATTAAACAAATTAATAAAGAGAAAGGAACAATCGTAAATGGTGTATACAAAACATTTTGTTATTCATACATTTGATAAATTAAACAATGCTTGCTCATATATTGAGAATGCAGAAAAAACTGAAGTTACGAATGATAATCCGTCTGAACACTTGGAACATTTATTTCAATATATTGTGAATGACGATAAGACGTACATGAAAAAATTAGTTTCTGGGCATGGCATTGTAGATCCAACAAATCCTTATGAAGAATTTAAATTAACAAAATTACAAGCAGCAATTCAACGAAAAATCGGGTACACATTCGATCCAAAATCAGAACGATTGCTTCCGCCAACGTTAACAGAATTAGAAAAAGGCAACGCCGTTTTAGCACACCATTTAATCCAATCCTTTTCTCCAGAAGATGATTTAACGCCAGAAAAAATACATGAAATAGGGTACAACACGGTGATGGAATTGACGGGTGGAGAGTATGAATTTGTGATCGCCACACATGTCGATAAAGAACATTTACACAATCATATTATTTTTAGTTCAACCAATTTAAAAACAGGTAAAGCCTTTCGCTGGCAAAAAGGAACCAAAAAAGTCTTTGAACAAATTTCGGATAAAATTGCAGCGAAGGAAGGCGCAAAAATTATTGAAAAATCACCGAAGCAAACTCATACAAAATATACAAAATGGCAAACAGAGTCCATTTATAAACAAAAAATAAAAAGTCGGTTAGACTTTTTATTAGAACAAAGTTCTTCAATTAATGACTTCCTAGAAAAAGCAGAAGCTTTGAATTTATCGGCAGACTTTTCTAATAAGTGGACGACCTATCGATTGCTTGACGAACCACAAATAAAAAATACTCGTAGTCGAAGCTTGTCAAAAAGTGACCCCACTAGATATAATTATGAAAAGATTATTGAACGATTGAAAGAAAATAAAAACGTTCTAACAGTGGAAGAATGTGTCAAAAGATACGAAGAAAAAAATGAACAAGAAAAAAATAATTTTGACTATCAATTTACAATAGAACCATGGCAACTGTCTCACAAAACAGAAAGAGGATATTATATAAATATCGATTATGGCTATGGTAATTCTGGAAAGCTCTTTGTAGGAGGGTATAAGGTTGATCCATTAGACAACGGTAATTACAATATCTATATTAAAAGAAATGAGTATTTTTATTTTATGAGCGACAAGGATGCTACTAAAAGTAAATACTTAACAGGGGCTTCGTTGATTAAACAATTACGACTGTATAATGGACAAACACCACTGAAAAGAGAACCTGTGATGCAAACCATTGATGAATTAGTTAGTGCCATTAACTTTTTAGCGGCGAATGAAATCGAGGACACAAGACAACTAAAATTATTAGAAGAAAAATTAGAAGTTGCTTTTCTTGAAGCAGAAAAAACTTTAGAGACTCTTGACGAGAAGATGTTAGAGCTGCACCAATTAAGTAACCTCTTATTAGAAAATGAACTGCAGGGAGATCCAGAGTTAATTCAGAAAAAATTGAAAACATTGTTACCAGACGCAACGCTTGCGGAATTTTCTTATGAAGATGTTCGAGGAGAAATAGAAGCAATTAAAACCAGTCAAACTTTGTTAGAGAGTAAACTGGAACGAACTCGAAATGAAATTAATCAGCTTCATGAAATACAAGCCGTACAGGAAAAAGAGCCAGAGAAGCAAACCGACATTAAGCCCAAACTATAAACTATCTATTGGTGAACGGAGAGGAGAATTTTATGTTAGTTTTTAAACGTATTTTGTCTGTAATGCTATTTTTACCTTTTTTTATTCTGCATTTACTTTTCCGATATATTGGAATTTTAACATTGCTTACTAGTGGATTTACCACCACTTTATTATTGATTATTGCTCGAGTTTTGGCTTTTCTTTTTTTAATAATACCAATTGTGATCTTAGCAACAGAAGAACTTAGAATCGAATGGGCAAGTTGGGTTGGTTGGCTTTTATTTGGATTACTTGTTCTGCTTTTTCATTATCTAGCTGCCTTGAATGAAGAATTAGGAGGCTGGTTTTTAGATTTTTCTGATTGGTTAAGAAAGGTTCCTAGCAAACTGTGGGCTGAATAATTGATCCTATGCTAAAACGCCTTAACTTAAAAAAGCCAAGGCGTTTTATGGTATAATATACGAGATAGTAAAGGTTTATGACGGTGGCTAATCTCTGAAAAAGGGGTGATTGCCTATGTTGATTTTTGGCTATACTCCTAGAAAGGACTAGCTTTGACTATTTTTGAAGCGTTAATGTTTGCGATTACTTTTGCGACATTAATTCTAAAAATTAGTGATAAAAACAACAAAAAATAACCGTCAACTTTAGCCGAGTTTGGTTATTTTTTGTAAAAATATTTAACTATCGGTCACCGTCTTAAACGGTGCTATCATGAGGGCGTATGACTAGTACGTCCTCTTTACATGTTTATTATAACACATTCTCTACAAGAAGAAAGGCGGAAGCCTTTCTTTTTTTTCAGCGCGCCTTAACGGCGGTGGCGGTGGGAGTTTGGCGCGCTGAAAAAAACGCTCTTTTCTTGATTTCTAATCAAGAAGATACTCGCTAAAAGCGAGTATCAGGTTTGTCTTGTATTATGATGGTAAGGCGTGCTGTAAATTCTCTTGCCATTGTCTGACTGCTTGTTTTATCTTTTCTGGTACTTCCTGACGGTTACATTTTCCTTGTATTTGTATAACCTGTTGATTTCGATATTCTAATGTGAAGTAAGGCATATCTGGCTTTTCTTTTCTTCGGATAAAAACAATCGTTGTTTTTCCTTGCGTATGACGTTCGATATAATGTTGACTGCCCACACAATGGCGTAGAATACTTCCTTCTTGAATGATTTCTTGTAATGAATGTGGTGTGAGAAAAAGCAAGTCGTCAATTTCAGCTTCTAACGCTTTAATTTGGTTTTTCCGTTCTTGATACTGCTTTTCTTCAATCTCACTTTTCAAAAGGTTTAGCGTGTTCATAGCGTTATCGTGAGCTACTTGTAAGTTTTCTGGATACAATACACTATCGTTATTAAGTGGGGTGTTCAACTCTTCTAACATGTGTAAGTAGTCCATATAATAGTCAAAACGTTCGCCCTTTCGTATAAACCACTTTTGAAACTTTGTTAAGTTCACTTCTTTCGGTAGTTGCTTAATTTGCGAATAATGCACGTACTTTTCTATTTCGTTTATCATAGGCGCATTTCGCTCTTTTAACGTTTTTTCTAACATGAATTCATGAAAGGTTGGATTTCTTGTTTTTAATTTTTGTTTATTCGCTTTTAGCCATTTCTTAGTAATTACTCTCATATCTACTTTATGAAAATACAGTCCAAAAACGTTGCGATAGTCGTCAAAAATGATTTCATTCGCTAAGGTTGTGGCACCTATCTTTTGTAAAAACTCAATTTCGTTTCGGTATTTGTAAATATGAGCTAGTTCTTGACGTTCTATTTCAGGTAACTGTAAGTACTTTAATTCCGATACAGTGGTTAGTTTTTCTTGCCAGTTATTTGGATAGAATACTGTATTTGTATAAGCACTGCTCATAAAACCATAATTTGACAACAAGCCCTCATACCAGTCGCCATAGTTGTAATGGGCTTTGAGGTGGGTATCGTTTGAAAAACGCTCAAAGTTTGACTGTTCATAAATAAGCGTTTCTTTACCGTCCTTTATCGTGTGCCAATAGCTGTACGTTTGAATTTCTATTCGTTTTTTACTGATAAGGATAATACCGAATGAATAAAATTTTGTAGGATAAGAGAGCCTTGAGGCCTTTGTTAATCGCTTTTTGATAATCGGACAATTCTTGCGAGAACTCGCAAGAATTGTCTCCTTTTTGTTTTTCCATTCATAGGTGGGTATTTGTGACGTACACCAATCAAAAAATGCTTTGGGTGGGGCTAGTGGTTTTTGTATTTCCCGATTCATATTCATTACAACTCGAACAATTTAATTTGTTCGTCCACCTCTTTTCTTTGAGGTTTAGGCTCTTCTTTTTTTGCCGGTTGCTTTTTGGTAGTCGTCATTACTTTTCCGATGACTTTCATTTCGGGTAGTTTTTCAAGCATGAAATATTCCTTTATCCAACGAAATGCTACCTCGTCTGGCACCATAGCACTTGTTTGGTTTTCTGCTTGTTCTTTGGCTTTTCCCATGCAGTAAGTGACAGCGCCTTTTATGGTTCTATCTTCCTTTAGAATACCTTGAAAAAGGAATTCATCATTTTGTTTGCATAGCCAATTATGGATATATTCGACTGTATTGTCATGCTCGGTTTCTAGTTCTTTTAGCATTTTTTCGAGTGCTTGTTCTTGTGCAGTCAATGTACTTGTTAGGAAAAAGCGTTCATAAGAAAGTTTGTCACTAATTACTAGCCACTTGTATTTATTCCCTTGGTCTATTGTTTCGTCAATTGTTAGATAAAGGGAAGAATAGTTGCCGTCTGGGTTTTTAATCGCAATGGTGGCTTGTTCTGGTAGCTTTTCAAGATAAGAAAGCAACGTCACGACTGGATAAAGAGCTACTTCATAATTAGGATAGAAACATAAAAACTGGAAGGTTTTTCCGTTTCTTTCAATACTTTCTTTTCTGAAAGCTACACTGATGTAGCCTTGTGTGTCGTCAAAAATAGTGGTTGCTAGATTTTGATTGTATTGTTTAAGTGCGTGTATCAATTCTTTTACGGTTTGTATATTTTGAAAGTCCATAACGTTCCCTCGTTTCTTTTAAGCTTCCCCTCTTACATATGTAAGAGGGGAGCAAATTTTCGCTTGTCAAAGGTCAGTCGGTACGTTATACTTGAACTACGGTTAGTAATTCAAGTAAAGTCCTATTAGAAATCTTTTGTCGTTAGCAAAAGGTTTCTTTTTTTGTCTTTTTTTCGTGGAAATACTTTGATAATGGTTCAAAATCTTTCATATCTCCATTGCAATTCATAGTACTTACTAGCCACTCTCCAGACTGACGTTGTGCATATAAATAGCCGTTGTTATCAGAGCCACGATAAGGTGTAAAGGTTACTTTCCCTTCAACGAGTTCCGTCCAACCGTCAATTCGGTCAAGGTCAGTTAGCGTGAGGTATTGTTGTTCTCTTATTTCTTCTAATGATTGTGCAAGATACATTTCTGTTTCTGGTCGAACATATAGACAAAACTCGTGCCAACCACAACAAGTTAGTTCCCGACAGCCGACATTGTCGTATTCGTAAAGTACGTTTTCTTTCACACCTAAACAGGACAGGCCTTTTTTCTGATTGATAACTTTTTGAATTTTTTCAGGGTCTTGGTAATGTTCATATAAAACAGCACCTACTCCCTCTATATAACCGTCCCAGTGACAATATATGCCTTGATACGTTCCGTCTGCTTGTTCTTTAAAAATTGCTGTTCGTGTTCCCATAAAAGCTCTCCTCTTTCGTTGTTTTAAATGATAAACTCTGTTGCTTCGTGATTATCTTCTGTCAAGATAATTTCTTGGTCGTAATACATGTTAGAAACCAATTCATGTGCCTGTTCTTCGCTTTCAGCAAATACAGAAACAGCTACCTCTAAGGTTTCAACAATTGTTACACAGTATTTTTTCTTTTTTTCTGCCATATTTATACGTCCTTCCATTCAATGTGATTTAAAAAGAATGCTAACTGATTCAAACGATTATTGGCATTTTTCAGACAACCATAGTTTAGTAACAATGTAGGCGTATCATTTTCAAGAATGGCTTTATTTAACTTCTGATATTCTTTGCGTGCCTGCTCTAGCTGATTTTTTAGCTGTGGGTCGTTCATTTTTACTACTTCCTTTCTGGTATTCTATTATTTTTGGTAATCTCTATCAGTGTTTTTTGCGCCTCTAACGCAGTTAAAATTGGTAAGCAATCTCCTAAAGTCATACCGTTACCGACAATTACAAAAGGTTGAAGTAACTGCCCTACCGTCATTTTTTCGTCTGAATGAAAAAGAGTAAATTCTTTTTCTAAAATATTTTCGCCTTGTAACAAACATTCAATATACACTTTGCTAAAGTCGTAAAAACTTTCTATTGAAAATAATTTTTGAAGATAATATTCTACAGTTTCAAAATCAATGCAATCAAAATACAAATTATTTTCATCAATCAAAAAACATTGAGAGCGTAATGTGTTAAATAAATCTAAACATTCTTCTAAATCTAGCGATTTTAAATCGTTATTTAAATAACGATTAATGGATAAGCTATTAATGAAATTTTCTTTTTTGTTCATTGGTTCTCTCCTTTATTTTTTTGTTTTTGAGCAACCATTTTTGTCTGGCGTGAGGGAGGGAAGCTGTTCGCTTCTTTGGCTCATGCTAGGACGTGGGACACTATCCTCCTTTCGTTTTTAGATTTGATTGTTCATTTTCGCCAGTATGTTTCGGTCGGTTGCTGTGCCGAGAAAGAATCATAGACACCAAGAAAAGACAAGGGCGAACGGAGTGAGTTCATATACCCTTGTCTTTTCGACTGGCTATGATACTGTAACAAACAGCGACTGACCGGGACATACGACAATGAGCGGTCATAAAACGATTGAGAGGACACACGTCCGTAAAAGCATGAGCCAAAGAGGCGAAATTTTAATGCACTTAAAAGAACTAGACGCAAAGCGGCTAGTTCTTTCTTTTGTTTTGCCTTGCTTTAGCAAGGCATTTCTTTCGAGCGGCGGTGGCGGTTGGAGCGAGATAGAAATAAACACTAATAAGATTAAAAAATCTATAAAAATTGGAAGGAGATTTTTCAATGAAACAACGGAAACAAAAACAAGTGAAACATTTGATACAGTGCCTGATTCCATTAGTGTTGTTAAGTTTCGGCATAGAAAATAGACACACCCTTACTGATTTACTGGTTCAAAATCAAGAAACATTATTCACTGGTACAACCGAAAAACAATCTCAATATAATAACCATGTAAGTGAAACAAATAAAATTGTTCCTGGCTATGATCAGCACCAATATAATCAATTAGCTAACCTAGACTTTCAAAGTGGCGGAAAAGCCGTTATAGAGGTCAATAACGGACAATCTAGTTTAGATATTGCCACGTGGAAAGAAAACAAAGTGATTTATGGAGACTTAGATTCCTTAAACCGGACAACATTTGTGACTGCCTACCTTGATAGGAAGAATTTAGGACGTTCTGAAGGACGAGAACGGCAAGTCTGGCAACCGACTGGTTGGCACCAAAAACAGATCGATGGAGATCCGATTGTGAATCGCGGACATTTACTTGCATATACGTCCAGCTTTAACTTTGATATTGACGGAAACTTTAAGATAGGTGAAAATGGAAGCCAAGACAATCCCAAAAACCTGGCAACACAAACAGCTTTTTCTAATCAAAAAGTGCAGACGCACTATGAGAAACTAGTCAGAGATGCACAAAAGCTTAAGGGGAACAAAGTCATTTATCAGATCGTGACAGTTTTTCGTGGAAAGGAATTAATGCCTCGAGGTTATTGGTTACAAGCGATTGACAGTGCGGGTACACTGAATTTCAATGTTTATGAATATAATGTGCAGCCAAACGTCGTGTTCAATTATGAAGAGGGTACAAGCCAAATCGATAGAACAATGAAAGTGAGGGAGTAGCAATGACTAAAGAAGAAAAAATAATATTGATTGTACGTAATAGTGACTTTACGTATGAAGAATTAGAAAAGCTTCCAATGTCTAGTATCGATAGTATTTATAAAGCGCATGTCCTTGAAAAAAATGGAGGATAGGAGTGACATAGTGATAAATAAAGTGGAAAAGAGAGATATTTTAATTCTCAGTAGTTTTGTATTTGTGGTAATGTTAATTTACAATTTTGGTATTAAACAAATGGAATTTGGGGACGATGCGTTTTTCTTAAAGCAGTTTACACATGATTTTCAAAGTAACTATTATGAATTTTTGAAGTTTAGGTACAATGAATGGACGTCTCGATTAGTGATTGAAATAGCTCTAACACAAGCGGTACAACACGTATTTTTGTGGAGAGTTTTAAATGCTATAGCAATGTCTATAGTGGCAATTGTCCCTGCACTACTGTTTAACTCAGATAATAGTCGAAGAGGATTAATTATAGGTACTGGCATGTCATTATTAATTCCTGCTTCGATGATAAATAATGCAGGATGGATAGCAACAACAACAAATTATGTTTGGGTCATGGCAGCAGCATTGTTAAGTATTTGGCCTATTATGAACTATATAAGAGGAAAAAGTGTAAATTGGGTATCTCTTATTTTATCGTTGGTGTTCTTGATTTATGCTACAAATCAAGAACAAATGGTAGTCATTATGTTAGTTTCTTTATTAATTTTAGCGGGTATTCTATTTTTGTCTAAAAAGAATATCCTGATAACTTTACCTCATATTGCTATTGTAATCGCTAGCTTTGTGTTTATTTTAACATGTAAGGGGAATGCGGCAAGAAACGTCCAAGAAACGAAACAATGGTTACCTAATTTTTCTAGCTACAGTATTTTTGATAAGTTACAAATAGGGTATTCGTCCACTTTGAAAGCTTTATTTTTTGAGTGGTCTCCATTGATGTTAGCTTTTGTATTGCTAATTCTTACTGCTGGACTAGTAAAAAATGGGACATTAGTCAAAAAGATGATTAGTGGAATACCGCTATTGACGTATTTGATTTGTACAAGATTTAATACGATTATTGATCAAACTTATGATATAGTTTCAGGAAAAACATATATGTCACTAGTAGTTCTTCTTACTGGGTTGGTTTTTCTTTATGTAATAGGGATTTTTGGGGCAAGTAATAATCCCTTAGAATTTTTATCAGTTATCTTTCTTCTTATTTTGGGTGTAGGAAGTCGTATTATGATGGGGTTCTCTCCTACCATATGGGTATCTGGATCAAGGACTTACTATTTCACTTATGTTCTTATAATGATGTCAGGTGTCTATTTAATAAGTCAGCTACCTGAAAATAACCAAAGTAGAACCTTTAAAGTGCTATTCGGATATTTTCTGGTATTGGCTCTATTATTAATAATGATGTATACAAAAATATTGTAAAATGTTTTGCTAAACTTTCGACAGTTGTTGAAAGGACAGTGTGTATACTGTAGAATAATTACAAGTCACTTCAGATTTAACTATTTTCTTACAGACTGAATTAATCAATCATTTAGTTCTATGAGTATGCGTTAGAAATGAAAGGCTAAAATAAGTTATAACCTTAGAGACTGTCTCCCCCCAAAAAGAGATAGTCTTTACTATACATTTGAGCCTAGTTTTTATTTAAATGAATGTAATCATAAGTGAGGGTTTTACTGATAAAAAATCAGTTATGATTAAAGTATAAAACAACAGTCATAATTAT
>OKAC01000046.1_pt1 | contig 38899 bp, 20 predicted proteins | sample 1613361 | NCBI WGS metagenome assembly OKAC01 (sample SAMN04436851, study PRJEB24849) | human gut metagenome | biome: human gut; feature: NICU; material: stool | host: Homo sapiens | place: USA: Saint Louis, MO | collected 2011-09-24
CTGTTAGAATTACAGGACCAACAAGGGTGTTGCACTTCTAAATAGACATCGGGCACCCCTAAACGTTGCGCTACGTCGAATAAAATCATGTATCACGATAAGGCGCAGGTTCAGCGTGCCGCTGATCAAAGCCTAATCGAGCGCGGAGTTGAGCTATGGGTGTACCGTTGCGAATTTTGCGGATGCTGGCATCTCACGCATCGCGATCCGCAATCCAGTTACCGGCATGTACCGCTGAACCAGCAACTCAAGCCACACAGTCGTAAAAAGGGCTACAAGCCACGTAGACGTTAGCGTCAGAAGCTCCACAGGCCTCGCCAACGCCGTGTCTGAGACAGGTTACGGTCCAAACACGTCAGGTCGTAGGCTGCTAAGCGTTCAGGGCGCTCGGACACACTTCGTCCAACACTTACATCACCTTGGTGTTTTCAAGGTTGCGGATAACCCAATCGTTGAAGCGAATTACCGGCTTGCGCAACATAAGTCCCAACAGCAATGAGGGGACAAGGAACAGTGCCAGTTTGCCCATGGAAACCCAGTATTCCATGCCGAATGAGCCTGCCATGGCCGAATGCATCGCATCCACCGCATAGGGGAACAGTAGCCATTTAGAAACGACCTGGAAGAACGTCGGCAGTGTTTCAATGGGGAATGTGCCGCCGGAACCGGCTACCTGCATAACCAGCAGTACTACGGCAATGGCTTTGCCGATATCACCGAACGACAGGGTCAGCGTATACACAATATTCGAGAACACCAGTGCAGACAACCACCCGACCATCAAGAACTGAATCGGATGCTCACACTGCACGCCGAGATAGAACATATCGCCCAGGCACACCAGCGTACCTTGCAGCAAAGCAAGGAAACCGAAAATCATGTATCGGCCGAAATATTCGTGGTGCAAGCGTAAACCGAACTGCCGCGCATTGCCGGGAGCCTCGGCACGCGGCTTCTTCAGCACATCCAACGCGGCGGCCGGTCCGGCAATCCGCCCGGCAATCATGGCCTCGCGAAGACCCACTTCCGAACCGAGCGGCAGATCATTGCCCAACCCTAAGATACGAGCCTTCTCATGGTCGGAAATCGATACTTTCAACATGGCGACCAGAATGATCGCACCGACCCAAATAGACAAAATCGTGTAGAACGGAGCCATCGCGGAACCATAGTTGGCAACGGGATAGAGCGCGATGCGGTCGACCGCTACGGGTGCCGCCAGCATGGAAGCAATGGCATCGGGCTTCGCAGAGGAAATCGCAGACAGGTCGATGGTGCCGCCATTGGTGATAGAGGCGAGTTGGGAAGACAAGTTGTCGAGTTTCTTCGCCGAACGGGTCAAAGCGCTAGCTGCGTCAGTCAAGGCCGACTGGATGTCCGTCAGGCTGTCTGAAACGCCGCCAGAAAGACCTGACACGCTGCTTACGGTCGATGCAAGCCCGTCGATTACGGAACTTGCCTGCGTGGTCACTTCGTCCATGGACGAGGTCAGATTGTTCAGTTGCGGTTTCAGCGTGCTCTTGTACGTGTCTGAAGCCTGAGTAATCGATTGTTTGGCGGCAGCGATTTGTGATTTCAGATCTCGACGCGCTGTATCGGCATCGGCAGTACCGTTTGCTATGTGCGTGGCCGCATCGCCCAACGCGGTGGCGGCTTGCTGCATGCTCTGCTGCGCCTTTGTGGCTTGGTCTGCAGCCGCGTTCAGTTGAGCGGCAACGGTATCTCCGCCCACGGGCAGTGAAGCCGCTTGTTTGGCGAGATCTCGTAAAGCGGCGGCATACTTTCCAAAGCTGTCGGCCTGAGCCTCCACTTTGGATTGCATATCGGTTAGCTTGTTTGATATCTGTGAGGATTGTGAGCCCACATCGGCAAAAGCGGCATCGATTTGCTTGGCAATGGTGTCGTAGGATGAACCGGCCTGCTGCAATGCCGTACCGACGCCATCGGTGGCTCCGGACAATGCCTTGTCGAGGCTGGAGACGCCGTTGCGGGTCTGTTTCAACGCCTTTTTGGTTGTGGCCGCAGCTGAGCCTGTTGATCCCAGCAGCTTATCGGTGGAATCAATGATGCTGTTGGCGGCCCCGAGCAGATTGGCATAGGAATCCATCTGCGACGCAGTGCCGGTCAAACGAGACGACATGGTGGCAATATGACTGGAGGCGTTGTTGACGTACTGCTCCATTTGCGGGCTTTGCGCGTAATCGGCCACGTTGGAAACCAAATCCAGCGCCACGCTCGCCAAGGTCTTCACAAATGTCTGGTCGATGGTCGTGGCCACGGTGGTAGCACCCTGGTCGGTGATATGCGGAGCGATCGGATTGATTTTCTCATTGAGATAGTATTCGAGCTTGGCGTGCTTGATCTTCGGTGAAAACAGCGTCATCATATCGGAGCTGAAGCTCTTTGGAATAATCAGCGCGGCATAGTATTCGCCTGAGTTCACGCCATCGATGGCCTTAGCACGATCCACAAACTGCCAGTCAAGGTCATGATTGGCCCTGAGCGTACTGGTCACGGTTTCGCCGACGTTGATGGTGATCGGCATCAGACCGGACTTATAGCCCTTATCCACGTTTGCCACGGCGACCTTCAAGGCCTTGGTGTTGCCGTACGGGTCCCAGCTGGCGGCGATGTTGTACCAGGCGTACAGTGCCGGCACAATCACCAATCCCATAGCCACGATTACGGCGATCACATTGCGGGTGGCTTGGCGCACGTCACGTACGAATATTTTCCAGATAAGCTTCATCGTGCGCCTCCTTGCCCAGACTGCCCAGACTGCCCAGACTGCCCAGACTGCCCAGACTGCCCAGACTGACCGGACTGTGCGGTGTGCGCAGTCGGCTCGGCGGCCTGATCGCCGAACAGTGTGAGTCGTTCAGTGGTTTCGCCGATATCCGGATTGCTGCCCATCGCCGCTTCGTGACGTCCGTGGCCGTGGAAACGCCGCCACACATATCCGTTGAGCATCACATTGCGGAACTCGTCGGCACTCATGGCACTGACGCCAAGCTGCATGGCGTAGGTTTCGCGTGCGTATTCAACCACAATGAGATAGGCGTCGATAAGAATAATCGACAGAATCCAGGAGGTCAGCATGGCGATTTTCTCTTGGGTGACGAACAGCAGTACCAGGAATACGAACGGGAGTACGGTCAGCAATGTCAGACCGGCAACGATCATCTTTGGATACCGTGCGAAGAACCGGTGCGCGCGATGGGCGATGATATCGCGCAGTTCCTTGCTGTCGGACACCGTGCGGAATACGGAGTTCAAGCTCACCTGTTCGTTCACCATGCTGTTGTGCTCGGTGATCATCAGGTCGGTATCTCCCAAACGACGGTCGAACAGCGCGTTCAGGTTCATCGCATACCGGCGTATGACAAGTCCCACGAAGAGTGCCGCCGGCAGATACCAGAACAGGTGCAGCATGTCGAGCCAGTAATGGTTCGCGTACAGGCCGGCAATCGGGCCGCGCATCGCGTTGATGCCGTAGGTAAAGGGCAGCCACGGGTGCAGTTCGCGGAAGAAGTTCGGCATCATTTCAATCGGATACAGGCCGGAGGCACCGGGTATCTGCACAATGACCAGAATTACGGCGATGGCTTTGCCGATATGGCGGAACGCCACGGCCAGCGCGTAAATAATGTTGATGTATACGAACGAACAGAAGATCCCGGCCAAGATGAACAGCAGCGGATGCTCGCATTGGATGCCAAGCACCAGATCGCCGATGGTGGCGATGACGGCTTGCAGGAATCCGATGGTGACCAGCAGCAGCCAGCGGCCAAGATATGCTTGCGTAGCGGTGATACGGCGAATGCCCTCGCGGTCGACCTCAAGCTTGTAGATGGCGATTAGCACGAAACCGCCTACCCACAGTGCCAGATTCGTGTAGAACGGGGTGACTGCGGACCCGTAATTGTCGGTGGCATACACGACTTTCGTGGTCAGGGTGACGGGATTGCCCATGAAGTCGCCGAATCCCTTGTCATCCAGATGCAGCGTATCCCGGATTTTCTGGTAAGCGGCGGAACTATCGAGCGTGGCGATATCGGTGCGTACGGTGGCGACGTCGTTGGCCACCTGGCGCAGCGAATCCTGCGTGCTGCTGATGGTGGTTTTTGTTTGGTTCAGGGTATCGACAAGCTGGTCGAACAGTCCGTCGGCCTGATCCAAGGTGCCGGATAACGAAGTCAACGTGCCATCCAGTGTGCCGTTCAGGGCGGCGAAACTGTTCAATGATGAGGTGAGCGACGGCATTACGGTGCCGGTCAGCGAGCCGCGCGCGGTATTCAGCGCCGCGATGCCGCCGGTGGTGGTGTTGGTCATGGCTCCGGAAAGGTTCGTGGTGGCGTCTTTACCGGAGTTGATGAACTGTGTGGTGTCGGTATGGAAGGTGTTGAGCTGTGTCTGCTGTTTGCTGATCAATGAGTCGAGCGCATCGATTTGTTTCCAGATGTTCTGGCCGACCGGGTCGGTGGTGTCTTTGCCGATGCCGGCTTTGGTCAGCGCGTCTTTCAGATCGCTGATTGACGTTTGGGTGGCATTCAGTGGGGCCGAAAGTGTGTTGGTGATGGTGTCGACGGAGTTCTGTGCGCTGTTGAAGGAGCCGGTGATGCTGCCGGCGGCGTTGTTGACGTGGACGGCCAGTCCGGAGAGTTGTGCTGAACTGGTGTCGAGCGCGCCGACCAGTGTGGTGGAGAAGGCTTGTGACCCGGCCTGTGTCTCCGCCAACAGTGTGCCGGACTGGCGGGAGGCCTTCTGCGCGGCCGCGACGGTCTGCTTGAGTGAGGCGGTGGTCTGTTTGGCGTCGGCGAGAATCGTGTCTGATTGGGCCAGCGTGTTCTGTAAGTCGGTGAGTGAATCCTGAACGGTGTTCAGCGTGGACATCACCGTATTGAGATCATTGATCGTATCGTGCTGGACTTTGCCGGTGGCTTGGTCGAGATCGCCTCCCGCTTCGGAAACGGCCGAGGCAACGGTGGTGGCTACCGTGGTGACGAAGGCGGAGTTGATCTGCTCGTCGATGGTGGTGGCACCGGTGTCGGTGATTTTCGGCGCGATCGCGTTCTTCTTCTCGTTGACGTAATACTTGATTTTCGGCTGTTTGGAGGTTCCGGTCACCGATTCGACCAGGCTGGTGCTGAAATCCTTGGGCAGCACGATGGCTGCATAGTATTCGCCGGTCTCCACGCCGTGTACGGCCTGTTCCTCATTGTCTACGAAGCGCCAGCCGAGTTCGTCGTTCTGCTTGAGTTTCTTAACGACCTGCCGGCCCGCATCGAGATGGCCGACCAGATCGTTGGTGGTGCCTTGGTCTTCATTGGCTACGGCCACTTGCAGATTGCCGGTGGCTGAATAGGGATCCCAGTTGGCGAGAATGTTGAACCATGCGTACAGCGAGGGCAGCATTGCTACGCCGAGCGTCACCACAACGGCAACGGGATTGCGTAAGATACGTCTGCAATCGCGTAGAAAGACTTGCCAAACTGTCCGCATCCAGTCCCTCTTTTCCGGTTCGTAGTCACTGCGGCCACATGCAGTCTATTCCCACCACTGGTGCGAATACTGCTGGTTTGGCGGGTTTTCTTGCAAAACTGGCCGTTGGTTGTCCGCATAATGGGACTGATATGTGAACGTTTGTTGATGGTGCGACACCGGCGGGATGGTTGTGCAATTTTGCCGGTATCCGGTGATGAAATGTTGAGGTGTTGGAACTGAGTCGTCGCAGTGCTGAGACCGAGACGACTCAGTGACGAGCCTATCCGAGGCTATCTCGTTGGTTCTGGTCTCACTGATCCAGACGGAAGCCCTGAGCGGCGGCCTTGTCGAGCAGTGTCTGATGGCTGACATCCTGCCGACTGATCGTGGCGACCTGATCGCTGAAAGCGTCCACCGGACGGTCGGCTTGGCGCAGATCGTAGTACCGGTGAACTTCCTCGTCGAAGGCGGGCAGCTGGTCGAGTACGCCATCGGCGTCAGCCGGGTAGGTGTTCTCGAAGAACTGCATCGTGCGCGGCATGCGCGGCTTGACGGTCGGGTTCTGATCGGGCTTGCCGATGGCCAGACCCAGCACCGGATACGTGTATTCCGGCAGATTCAGCACGTCGATAAGGCCGGGGATGTTGTTGAGCAGAGAGCCGAGAATCACGCAGCCCAGTCCCAGCGAATAGGCGGCGGTCTCCATGGCGTGCAGGGCCAGCACTGCGTCGTTCTGAGCTTGGGTGAAGCGATAGCTGTACTTCAGATGGAATTCGTCGGAAGCGGGATCGATGCCCTTGCGTTCGGCGATGCGCGCGTTGCGGTGCTCGTCGATAACGAACACGTACAGCAACGGCGCAGTGGCGATATACGGCTGATGGCCGAATTCGGCGAGCTTGGCTTTGATGGCCGGGTCGATGATACGGATGGCGGACCAGTCGTTAAGGAACTGGCTGGACGCGGCATGCTGGGCGACGGTTTCGAGCGTGGCGCGGGTATCGTCGTCGATGGCCTCGTCCTTGAACTTACGGATGGAGCGGCGGCCCAGAAGAGCCTCGATTGTTGCGTTGGTAACCATGGTTTTATTGTCGCACGGCAGACGCCGGACGCCACGGTGGATTACCTCACAGTGAAATGCCGATATTGTGTGGCGGAACTGTGCTGGACTGATGGTTCCTGTCGATTGACTGATGGTTCCTTGACGAAAATCCAGCGATGAGCCATCAGTCAACCAACAGAAACCATCATCCAACCGGGGGATTAGCGGCTGGACTTGCGATGGCGGTGGTCGACGAACGCCTTGGAGCCCCGATCCGACAGCTGCGAAACCACTGCGCCGAGTGCGGCCGAAACGGCGGCGAATGCCAGACTCATTGCCAGACCTTGCGGCGCGTCTGCCGCCAGTCCCTTGCGCAGATTGCGTTTGCTCGTGCCCTTGTCCCATATCATCTGGAATGCTTTGCCGGCAACCAAGCCTGCCAGCGCTGGGACTGCCGACTTGATGAGCTTGTCGCCCAGAGAATCAGGGTCGTTGAGCCGGTCCTCGCGCAGCCTGTTGACCTTCTCGTCGATGCGGTGCAGGCTGTCGACCGCACGGTCGGCGCTGGAGGGGAAGTCGGTGTTCGTTTCGTCGCTCATGACTCTCAGTCTAATAGCATCTCAATCATCTCAGCGCAAAAGATGGGCGTTAATGGTGGAGTCATGAACGAGCGCAGACTAGAGTGGAGGCATGAGCGAACAGAACGTGAACGGCACCGTTGCCGTCGAGAACTCTCGTGGCGGCAATGGATTTTTGGTGTTGCTGCGCCACGGCCAGACCGTGTGGAGCGAATCCGGGCAGCATACCGGGCGCACGGACATCCCGTTGACCGCGGTCGGCGAGCAGCAGGCAGCGGATGCCGGAAGGCGCCTGCGCGAGGCCTTCCCCGAAGGATTCAGCCAGAGCTGTGTGTTTTCCAGTCCGCTGAAGCGGGCGTGCCAAACCGCTGAATTGGCTGGTTTTGCGGACCACGGTGTGTTGGACGGCATCGCTGAATGGGATTACGGCCGAGCCGAGGGGCGTACGCGCCAGCAGGTGAGTGAGGCCAGCGGTTTTGAATGGGATGTGTGGCGTGACGGGCCGCGCTCGCTGACGCCCACGCTGGAGGGCGACTGGGTCGAGACCTTGCCTTCGGGCGAACAGGTGCCGGTCCATGCCGGGCCTGGCGAGACGCTGGAAGAAGCGGCGGCACGCGCCAAGAGCGCCATCGACGAGATTACGCCGCTGCTGAAAGACGGCCATAATGTGCTGTTGGTGGCTCATGCGCACATCCTGCGCATCCTCACCTCGCAATGGCTGGGCGTGGACCCGCATTTCGCACGGTTGCTGCGTTTGGATACGGCGCACTACTCGGTGCTCAGCGTCTATAAGGGAGATAACGTCATCGAACGGTGGAACGCCTAGCCCCGGTTGCGCTGCGATTGCGCTGGCCTGCCCGCTACTGCGGGCGGGCCTTTATTGTTTGTGGCGGGAATTGCGGTATGTCGATAAATGATTTGCAAACGATAGCGTCGGCGTGTTGTTTTTTTTGATGGGTATAAGTGGCAATCGATTGCCATGAAAGATATGTTAGCGCTCTCATGATTGCGAACGCTTGCATTGCGATAATGAGGCAAAAATGACTGAATTAATGGGATATTTGTTGACAATGGCCTGAAAATGATGATTTATGACGCGCCGATATTGCTATCGTTTGCAAAAAGAAGCAAACCGTTGCACAATAGTGCATGTCGATAGTCATAAAGGTGCGTGTTAGCGTACCTGTCCTGACCGGGGATGGCCGGGTCGACGATGAAAGAGAAAGGTTCGATGATGAATCGTACAGTGAAGTCAGCGGTCGCAGTGGCGGCCATCGCTGCAATGTCCCTCGGAACCCTTGCCGCTTGTGGAAGCTCCACTTCCGGCGACGACTCCAAGGGCAAGGTCTACTACCTGAACTTCAAGCCGGAAGCGGCTGATCAGTGGGCCGCTCTGGCCAAGGAGTACACCAAGGAGAAGGGCGTTGATGTCAAGGTCCAGACCGCGGCTTCCGGCACCTACGAGCAGACCCTGAAGTCCGAGATTGCCAAGACCGAGGCCCCGACCCTGTTCCAGGTGAACGGCCCGGTCGGCTACCAGAACTGGAAGAAGTACACCGCCGACATGTCCAACACGGATGTGTATAAGGAACTCACCAACCAGGACGTGGCCCTGAAAGACGGCGACAAGGTGGTCGGTGTGCCGTACGTGATGGAAACCTACGGCCTGATCTACAACAAGGACATCCTTAACAAATACTTCGCGCTGGATGGTGCCAAAGCCACGTCCATGGACGAAATCGACAACTTCGACACCCTGAAGGCCGTGGCCGACGACATGCAGGCCCGCAAGGACGAGCTCGGCATCAAGGGCGCGTTCACCTCCGCCGGCTTCGACTCCAGCTCCGACTGGCGCTTCAAGACCCACCTGGCCAATCTGCCGCTTTACTACGAGTTCAAGGACGACAACGTCACCGAGCAGCCGGCCAAGATCAAGGGCACCTACCTGCCGAACTACAAGAAGATCTTCGACCTGTACATCGCCGACTCCACCACCGACCCCACCCAGCTGAGCGCCAAGACCGGAGATGATGCGAACTCCGAGTTCGCGCTCGGCGAGGCTGCCTTCTATCAGAACGGCACCTGGGCTTGGACCGACCTGCAGAAGGCCGGCATGAAGGCCGAATCCGTGGGCATGATGCCAATCTACACCGGTGTCAAGGGTGAAGAGAAGCAGGGCTTGGCCACTGGTTCCGAGAACTACTGGTGCATCAACGACAAGGCCTCCGACGCCGACAAGAAGGCCACCGAGGACTTCCTCTCCTGGGTGATCACCTCCGACACCGGCAAGAAGGCCATCTCTCAGGACATGGGCTTCACCACCCCGTTCAAGACCTTCGATGATGTCAAGTTTGACAACCCGCTGACTGAAGCCGCTGTTGAGGATCAGAAGTCCGGCAAGACCCAGGTTTCTTGGAACTTCACCATGATGCCGTCCGAAGAGTGGAAGAACAAGGTCGGCCAGGCACTGCTCGAGTACGCGCAGGGCACCGGCAAGTGGGATGCCGTCAAGACCGCCTTCGTGGACGGTTGGGCTTCCGAATACGAGGCTTCGCACTGAGTCTCATAGAGTCCCATAGCCGATAAGTAACAATCCGCGGCGCCCCTGCCATTTCCTTCTCCGGGGGCGCCGCTTTGTATTGCTGAGTCTCGCACAAAATCGTCCGCCGCAAAAAAGTGTGAGGCACGCACCCGCTCAATCACACACTGTGTGTCCATAGATTGGCGATTTTTCGCCATTTCCCACAATGTGCGATTGAGCGTTATTGTGCGGTTGCCTCACACTTTTTCTATGGTGGGCTTTGTTGTGTGAGCCTACTTAACGCGGGAGGTGGAGGAGCGGACCTTCAGCTGGGCCGGGAACACGATGTAGGGTTGCTCAATCGGCTTTTCGTCAATGAGATCGAGCGTCATGCGGGCTGCCACGCGGGCCATTTCCACCGGATCCTGGCGGATGGTGGTCAGGCCGATATCGCCGGTGTAGAAACTATCGTCGTAGCCGATCAACGAGACGTCGCCGGGCACGGAGAATCCATTGCGCTCCAGCTGGAACATAAGCGGCAAAGCAATGCCATCCTCTTGGCATGCGATGGCGGTGGGCATCTCGTCTTGGCTTATGAGTTGGTTGACCACGTCGCTGATTTCATAACGTCCATCGTCATCGACCTTGCAGACGATAACCTGCGGCTCGATGCCTTCCCTGCGGCAGCAGGCGGTGAATGAGTCGAATCGGCTTTGCACGGAGAAGCTCAGCGACACCTCGCGATTGGTGCTGATGTAGGTGATGCGGCGATGTCCGAGATTGATAAGATGGCGGGCGGCCAGCGTGGAGCCCTGCACATCGTCGATATTGACGGCGGCGGTAAAGCCGCGGGCTTCGGGTTCGACTGAATTGATGCCGACGATCGGCACGCCGACCGAAGCCAGTTGCGCGATTTCGTTGTTGTCGATATCGAAAGACGCCACAATCACGGCATCGGCGTTACGGCGTACCGGCAACATCTCGAAGAATTCCTTGCGCTCCTCGATGCTGGAAATCTGGAATACCGAAATATCGTAGCCCTGCGTGTGCAGCACCTCGTTGAGCCCCTCGATGACCGAGGCGGTGAACCACAGGCGGATATGGCCGCTCATCAGTACTGCGATGCGCAGGGAGCGGCCGGATTTCAGGGCCGCAGCCGAGCGGGAGAGTGAGAAATTGAGTTTGTCGGCGATGGCGAGCACGCGCTCGCGGGTCTTGGCCGACACCAGATCCGGCCTGGTGAAGGAACGTGAGACGGTGGAGATGGAGACGCCGGCCTCGCGGGCGACATCCTGAATGCTCGTAGCCATTGCAGCCCCCTTGCGTTGAATGGAAAATCGCAATACACATGCACAACTGACTCCAGTGTACATGCTGATTGATTGATCTGCGGCGATGACAACGATTGTATTACAAACGTTTGCAAAGTGTCTATGTCGGCGTTAGATTGGCTTTATATAGCCATTATCTTAGGTGAAAGAAGATTGCTGGAGCCGGAGTGTGCTCGAACTTGAAACGCCTAAAATGACAACGTTTGACATATAATGATTCGACGTTTACTATGAACATAGGCTTGAACGAGAACAGGCCGTGCATGCGGTTCTCGATCGGCAAGCTCGCATTGAGTTGAACTCCGCAGCCGGCGCACGATGCAGTGTCACAACGCAGCGGACTCAAGGAGGAGGAAAAGTCATGATCAGCATGGCTGGCAAGGCGATACGCAGATGGTGGGCGCTGTTCGCGCTCCCCACATTCGCCGCATTCATCATCGGGTTCCTGGTGCCCTTCATCATGGGCGTCTACTTAAGCTTCTGCGAATTCACCACCGTTACCGACGGTGAATGGGTGGGGCTTAAGAACTATGGCAAAGCGTTGAAAGACAAGGAATTCCTGCACGCGCTCGGCTTCTCCACCGCGTTCACCATCGTGACCACCATCGTGATCAACGTGATCGCCTTCGCCATCGCCTACATGCTGACCAAGGCGATCAAGGGCTCCACGCTGTTCCGCTCGGTATTCTTCATGCCGAACCTTATCGGCGGCATCATCCTGGGCTACATCTGGCTGCTGCTCCTGAACGGCGTACTAGCCCACTGGGGCCGCGCCCTGACCTATAAGGCGTCCTACGGGTTCTGGGGCTTGGTCATCCTGGTGTGCTGGCAGCAGATCGGCTACATGATGATCATCTACATCGCCGGCCTGCAAGCCCTGCCCACCGATGTGCTGGAGGCCGCGGCCGTGGACGGCGCCAACGGACGGCAGACCATGTTCCGCATCATCATCCCGCTGATGATGCCGTCCATCACCGTGTGCTCCTTCCTGACCGTGACCAACGGTTTCAAGCTCTACGATCAGAACCTCGCATTGACCAACGGTGCGCCGAGCAACATGTCTGAAGGTCTGGCGCTGAACATCACCCGCACCTTCTACGGCCGTATGGGCTGGGAAGGCGTCGGCCAGGCGAAGGCCGTGCTGTTCTTCATCCTGGTCGCGGTCATCGCCCTGATTCAGAACAAGCTCACCACGAGCAAGGAGGTGGCAGCCTGATGAACGAGAACAAGCCTGTGAAGCATGGCGCATTATGGACCGTGCTGTTTGCCGTTGTCTCCCTGTTCTGGATTTTCCCGATCGTCCTGGTGCTGATCAACTCCTTCAAGCAGAAGGCGTACATCTCCAAGAACGCGTTCTCCCTGCCTGCCGGCAAAGCGTTCGTGGGACTTGAGAACTATGTGCGCGGCATCGAGACCACGCAGTTCTTCGCTTCCTTCGGCTGGACGCTGCTTATCACCGTCGGCTCGGTGGCGCTGATTCTGGTGTGCACCTCGATGTGCGCATGGTGGATCGTGCGCGTGAACAACTGGGCCGCGAAGCTGCTCTACACCCTGTTCCTGTTCAATATGATCGTGCCGTTCCAGATGGTGATGTTCACCCTCTCCAAGATCGCCGACATGCTGAAGCTCAATACCCCGTGGGGCCTGTGCATCGTGTACCTCGGTTTCGGTGCCGGTCTGGCCGTGTTCATCTTCACTGGCGTGATCAAGGGCATCCCGCAGGAGCTTGAGGAGTCCGCCATGATCGACGGCGCGTCAGTGCCGCGCATCTTCTTCCAGATCGTGGTGCCGATTATGAAGCCGTCGATCGTCTCGGTGGCCATCCTCGAAGCCATGTGGATCTGGAACGACTACCTGCTGCCGTACCTGACGCTCGACCTCGGCAAGTACAAGACCGTCTCGGTCGCCGTGCAATACCTCAAGGGCGGCTACGGTTCCGTGGATATGGGCGCCATGATGGCCTGCCTGGTGCTGGCCATCATCCCCATCATCGTCTTCTACTTGGTATGCCAGAAGTATATAGTCTCTGGTGTCATGGCGGGCGCGGTCAAGGGTTGAGCCCGACAATTTGGCTCCCCTCCCTGAGGGGAGCCAAAAGCTGTACAAGGAGTAGTTGATGAACTGGCTGGCACCGGACTCGAAATTCATGCGCGCGTGGAGCAATCTTGTTGACGGCGTATGGATCAACATTCTGATGCTGGTCACTTCGATTCCGATCATCACCATCGGTGCGGCCCTGACTGCCGGCCATGATGCTTGCCGCCGCTCCATCGAGGGCGAGGGCAAAGGCGTAACCTCCAACTACTTCAAGTCATTCAAAACCAACTTCATCAAAGCCACACTGCTGTGGCTGCCGTTCTTGGTGGCGCTGATTGCACTGGTCTGGTCATGGATCGTCCTGCAGATCACGCCGCTGCTCATCATCAAATTCGCGCTGACCATCCTCTGGCTTATCGGTTTCGAATGGGTGTTCGCGCTTCAGGCACGCTTCGAGAACACCGTGGCCGGCACCTTGAAGAACGCCTTCATCTTCGGCATCTCCCACATCGCGATGACCGTGGCCCTGGTCATCGTGGATGCCGTGTTCGTGGCACTGCTGGCGGCCAGCTGGTTCCACATGCCCGGTGGACTGTTCCTGCTGGTGATCCTTGGTTACGGCACCATGCTGATGCTCCATATCCCCGTCGCCGAGCGTGTCTTCAAGCCATATCTCATTGACTAGGCGGGTTCTCACGAATATGCGGCGATCTTCGAGGTCTGAGCGCTCTCTGTCCACGCAAGCGCGGTAAAGATAACAAATTGATAACAGTTTGGGGCGGCTGGCGGAGCGGGGTGCCGATTGAGGGGGTATTAGTGATTGGCTTGGAAGGGGGCTTTTGACATACGGGGGGTGTTCGGACTGGGCGGTTGCCCCCGTAAGTGCTTATATACATAAGGAATCTGGCACACTGAGTCTCAGTGCCGTAATGGTATCATCGCAAATAATGTTTGCGTTCACGTAGAGGCGAACGAGACACCCGACAAGTGGGTCGAGGCAAAGGACAAGGAGAGATGCGGTGAAGCATTGGAAGAAGATGGCAGCATCGTTGATTGCAATATCAACGATGGTGGCAGTAGTTCCGACGACGTATGCCATGGAATCGGAAGATTCCCAACCACAGACAACCGATACCGCGACAGTGCAGACTACTAAGGCTGCTGAACCGACGCTGCTCGCCAGCTGGGACTTCACGGGCAAAAACGGCACCACGAACAGCGCGATTGCCGATTCGACCGGCAAGTACAACCTGACGCTGAAGGACGGCGCCAAGATCGAACAGTACGGTGACCGCAGCAACAACGAGGCGCTCTCACTGCGCGGCGGTGGCCAGTACGCCCAGATCGATGACCAGCTGTTCAAGGATGCGGGCGACTCCTTCACTCTGGAGTTCGCGTCCAAGACTCGTCACGACGACAGCGGCAAGTTCTTCTCGTTCATCGTCGGCAAGGACGGCTCGAACGACGCCAACACCACCGATCAGGCCAACGCCAACAAGTACCTGATGTTCTACAACAGCAAGACCGCCATCAAGGGCGTTATCTCCAACAACAACTGGGGTAACGAACAGGGATCCAAGGTCACCGTTTCCGGCAACGACAACAGCTGGGCCGATTACAAGATTGTCGTGGACGGCACCAACCTTGCCGTGTTCCGCAACAATGCCCTGATCATTTTCAAGGCCAACACCGGCATCAAGATGAGCGATCTCGGTGCGACCACCGCCTACATCGGCAAGTCGTTCTACTCCGTCGATGAGTACTGGAATGGTGCAATGGATGATATCAAGGTCTACAGGGGCGCTGACCTGACCATGCCGACCGCCGTTGCGATTTCCGGTACCGGTGTGGTGAACAACAAGCTCACCCTGATTGAGAAGGACTCCACCAAGCTCACCGCCACCGTCACTCCGGACGACGCCGTGAGCAAGAACGTCACCTGGTCCTCCTCCGATGAGTCCGTGGCCAAGGTCGCCGCAGACGGTACTGTAACCGGCGTCAAGGCTGGTACTGCCACCATCACCGCCACCACTGAGCTGGGTGGTGTGAAGGCCGAACTGCCCGTCACCGTTGAGCCGATGAACGCCCAGAACGCCGCCGCAGCCGACCTCGATGCCGCGATTGCTGCGCTGAAAGTTCCGGCGGCCGAGAATCTGCCGCTAGTCGCCAAGGGCACCAAGAACGGCTCGGCGATTACGTGGAAGTCCTCGGACGAGAAGCTCATTACGTCCACTAACGAGAAGTACGAAAACAAGACCACTGGTGCCGATGACCCGTATCGTGGTGCTGGCATCATCAATCGTCCGGCCTACGGCGACGGTGATTCCAAGCCGGTTACGCTGACCGCCACCGCTTCCTACAACGGCGGTGAGAAGGTCACCAAGACCATCGAGGTCACTGTCAAGGAGAAGACCCGCATCGCGCCTGACACCGGCTATGCGGCCGTCACTTTTGAGAGCGACAGCAACGGTGGAGAAAAGGCCTGGGTGGCTTCCACTGAGAAGAACGATTTCTTCACGTTTAAGACTCGCAACAATGGCCAGGCGGTACTTACCAATGATGCAGACACGGGTGGCTTGCGTGACATGTTCGTGCTGCGTTCCCACGAAGGCGACAAGTACTACCTGATTGCCACTGATCTCAAGGTCTCGTCAATGGGCTGGAGCCAGAACCAGGTTAACGGTTCTCGGAAAGTTGAGGTCTACGAGTCCACCGATATGATGAACTGGACCCGTACCAACGGCGACGGCAACGGCGGCATCACCATCAACACGCCGAACGCCGGTATGACCTGGGCGCCGGAAGCTTACTGGGATGATGACCTGAACGCTTACGTGGTGTTCTTCTCTTCCCGCATGTTCACTGATGACACCCGTACCACTCCGGTCAAGAACGACAAAACCGGCAATAGCTCCTATGCTCAGGTGCGTTACGCCATCACCCGCGACTTCGTGAACTTCACCGAGCCGCAGATGTGGCAGGACACCGGCTACTCGCGCATTGATTCCACCGTGCGTAAGATCGGTGGCTACTACTACCGATTCACCAAGAATGAGCAGGGCGGTGCCGCTGGCGATTACATCACCACTGGTAAGAGCATCTTCCTTGAGCGTTCCAAGGTGCTGACTGCACCGACCACCGAGGCATCTCCGGGTCAGGACCCGAACACCGGTTGGCAGCTGCTCGAGCAGGCGTTGCTGCCGTTCGAAGGACCAGAGACCATCAAGCTCAACAAGGATGACGAACTCAACACGAAGGACGACGACGGCTACATTCTGCTGTCCGACAACTTCGCCTACCGTGCATTTATGACCACGGGTGCCGAGCTTTCCAAGACCACGTGGGACAACCCGATGACCAAGCGTTACCCGGACTTCAACAACGAAAAGAAGCCGGTCAAAGCCGAGCCGGGCGCTCAGGGCTACATCACTCAGGGTGCTAACGGCGGTCTGCCGGACAAGGTGCGTCACGGTGCGTTCGTGAACGTGCCTGAGTCTGTGCTCAAGGTGACGAAGTCCTGGACCGCTGCCAACCCGACGCACATCGAGGCTGTTGACTCCACCACCAAGGCCGTGTACAACGCCGGCACCCGCGAGCTCACCGCCACGGTGACCGCCGCCGATAAGGGCACGCTCGCCGGTTCGGTGAAGTTCTCTGCTGGCGACTGGTCCAAGACCGTGAAGCTCGACGCCGAAGGCAAGGCCACTGTGACCCTCCCGGCCAGCGTCTCTGGCACTGTTGCGGTTGCTTACGACGGCTACACCGATGGTTTGGTCAATCCATCCGATACTACGGTTGACGGCATTGAACAGGGCAAGGTCGATTTGGCTGAGCTCAACAAGCAGATCGCCGCCGCCGAAGCGCTCAAGGAATCCGACTACACGGCCGATTCCTGGGCTGCGCTCGCCAAGGCACTGCAGGTCGCCAAGGCTGCGCTCGCTTCCTCCGACCAGGCTGTGGTTGACAAGGCCGCCGCTGATCTGAGCGCCGCCATCGCAGCATTGCAGAAGGCGGAAACGCCCACCAAGCCGGATACCGGCGATGGTGACAACAAGGGCGATAACGCAGGCGACAAGACCGACAACAAGACCGATGACACCAAGTCTGACGGCAAGTTGCCGGCCACCGGTGCCGCCGTATATGGCGTGAGCGGTGCCATGGTGCTGCTCGCCGCTGCCGGCATTGCGCTGTCCATCTGGCGCAAGCGCCGCGCATAACTGAGTAGCTGCTCACTGCAACGCACAGAAAATCGCACAGTATATGTGTGATTTTCTGTGCGTTTTAATGTATAACAGCACATGCGTCATTTTTTTTGGCTATTCGCTGTTTGTGGTGGGTGATGGTCAAGTGGTGGTGACGGCTTTGAGGTCGAGTCTGCCGCAGGTCAGGTAGATCATGGTGGCGAAGTAGTCCATGTTGCGGAAGCCTCTCGCCCGTCGTTTGACGTTCTGGATGACGCTGTCGGCGCCCTCGAGCACGGCGTTGGTGTACGGGTGCTCGAAGTAGGCGACGATCTCGGCGAAGTGGCGTCGGATCATGCGGGCGAAGTCCTTCATGGGCTCGAGCCTCGAGTGCATCATCCACGAGCACAGGCGATGCAGGCGCACCCATGCCTCGGACGGGGTGCGGCTGTCCGTGTAGATGTCCTGCAGGACCTCGCGCATCCGGCAGGCGCGGCCGGTCTTCAACCGTTGCCTCGTCAGGTTGCGCTTGGTCTCCACCTGCAGTTCGGTCAGGCTTTCCTCGTTGCGCAGCCACAGGTACTTGGTCCGTTTGAGCAGCGGGTTGGAGCGGCCTTCCGTCTTCCCGGCCTTGTCGACGGCCTCGTTGGCGTGCCTGGCCACGTGGAACCTGTCGACGATCCGCTGCGCATGGGGCAGATGCTCACGGATGCCCTTCCGGAAGCCCAGGCTCATGTCGCAGGCGACCAGACGCACATATTCCGGGACCCCGTTGTGGTCCATGAAATCACGCGAGAACCGTTCGACCGTGGCCGGGTCCTTGCCCGGCGTCACGTTGATGACATCGTGCTCCACGAGATCGGCGACCACGGTGATGCAATTGCGGCCCCTGCGGCTGGTCTCGTCGATGCCGATGGCCTCCACACCCATGTAGTCCTCCAGCCTCCTCGCCTCGTCGACGTAATGGGCGATGAACCGCCACAAACGGGTGTCGGTCTCGTCCAATTGCTCGGCGAGCGTGCCGGCGGGCAGGTGGCGGGCCATCTCCACGGCCCACGCCTCGAACAGGAGCGTGAACCCGCTGCCGGGCCTGGCCCACGGGGCGGGCACCGTCCTCCCCCCGCACCCAAACCACCCACCACAAACAGCGAAAGGCCAAAAATTAGTGACGAAACACGAAACACCGACTTGACTAAAAACACCGCCCGCCGGGGCATGGGTCAGGCTATACCGCCTGTGCTCGTGGATGATACACTCGAGGCTCGAACCCGTGAAGGAACCCGCCCGTCTGGTCCGCCGCCGCTTCGCCGAGGTCGTCGCGTACTTCGAGCACCCGTACGCCAACGCCGTCCTCGAGGGCGCCGACAGCGTCGTCCGGAACGTGAAGAGACGGGCCTGCGGCTTCCGTGACATGGACTACTTCGCCACCATGGTCTACCTGACCTGCGGCAAGCTCGACCTCAAAGCCGTCACCACCTCCCCCTCAGTGAGAGTTTTTTGCAAATTGGCCCGTACCCGCACCTCGTCACAGCTTGTATAATCACGATTATACTAATCGTGATACAATAAATCGTGATGCGATAGAAATACGCCGGCGTATGGCATAAAGGAGGCGGGCAGCATGGCATTCATCGGACGAGACGATGACCTCAAGCAACTGCAGGAATGTTTCACTGAGCGTAGGGCACAGCTTGTGTTCGTCTACGGCCGCAGGCGCGTGGGAAAAACAGAGACGCTTATTCAACTCGCAAAAGACAAGGAAACCTTATTCTTCGCGGCGCAGAATGCCACTAAAGATGAACAGCTGGCATCGTTCTCCCGTCTCATGTTCGAGGCGGGTGCCCCGGGCAAGGATTATCTGAGTCAATATCCTTCTTGGGAAAGGGCGTTAACCGAGTTAACCCGGCTGCCAGAGCCGAGCGATGGCGGCCGCAGGCTTGTGATATTCGATGAGTTTCCTTATCTGGTCAAATCTGATCCGTCATTGCCGTCAGTGCTACAGAATCTTTGGGACCACACGTTGCGTCATGCAAATCTGATGATTGTGATTTGCGGCAGTGCCATGAGCTTCATCGAAAAGGAGCTGTTGGGAGAAAAATCGCCGCTATATGGTCGTGCGACCGGCATCCTGAAGATGCTGCCGATGCCATATTGGGATGCAGCGCAATTCTTCCCCAACTATAGTGGCGAGGATAAGGCGCTGGCCTACGCAATACTGGGCGGTATCCCGCGTTACCTAGAGGAATTTGACCCAGATGAGACCATAGACGCAAATGTCAAGCGGCATATTCTGAGACGCATTGCTCCGCTATACAGCGAGGTTGAATTTTTGTTGCACGAAGAACTGCGGGAAACTGCGAAATATAACAGCGTGATACGGGCGATCGCGCTCGGCGCAACTTCGCTGAATGAGATCGCGACACACACGATGATGGCAAACGCAACAGTATCGTCGTATCTCGCCAATCTTATGGAACTGGGGATTGTGGAACGTGAGTTCCCAGTCACGGCGAAGCCTAAGGAGCGGGCGAAAGGTTCGCGTGGGCTGTATCAGCTGAGCGACAATTTCTTCCGATTCTGGTATTCGTTTGTCTTTCCGTATCGTTCGGAATTGGAGCGGGGCGATGTGGAAGGCGTATACGAGCGTCATATCAAGCCGGTATTACATGATTTTGCCGGCAAACCGTTCGAGGGTCTGTGCCGTGAATGGATGTGGCGTGAGAGTGCTGCTGGACGGTTGCCCTTCCGTGCGCGTGCGGTTGGCCGTTGGTGGGATCGTCAGGATGAGATAGACGTGATGGCCGTTGACAATGCGTCTGATGCTGCCATTGTGGGCGAGTGCAAATTCCGCAATGCGCCGGTGGACCGTTCCGTGCTGAATCTACTGCGAGACCGTGCTGCGCGAACCGGTATCGGCCAGCGAACATACCTGCTGTTTTCGCTCGGCGGTTTCGATCAATCACTGGTCGACGATGCTGCGGCGTCTCAATCCGACGTTCAGCTCGTCGGCATCGATGAGCTGTTTCATGAATAAATCCCATTTGCGAATAGCTCTCACTGAGTGCTCATCAGTGAGAGCTATTCGCAAATGGAGCCTTACTTCTTCGCCTGAGTGAGCTGGTAGGCGGCGAAGAGGATGGCCAGCCAGATCACGCCGGCGATGACGGCGATGCGGTAGCTGGTGGAGAAGCACATCAGCACCACGACCAGCGCCAGGAACGCCAGCACCACCCACGGGGTCACCTTGGCAAACGGCAGTTTGAAGTGAATCGCGTCCAGTGCCTCCTGGCCGCTCAGACCGGCCAGCTCGGAATCCTCGGGAGCGCCGCCCGCGGCGACCACCTTACGGAACTTCATTTCGGTGAGCATGATCATCGTCCAGTTGATGATGCCGGCAATGGTGGCAATCGACATCAGGTAGTTGAACGCGAACTCAGGCCACACGAACACCACGACCACGGCGATGGCGGTGATCGCGGCGGACGTCAGCACGCCGGCCACTGGCACGCCGCGCGAGTTGAGCTTGCCCAAGTAAGCGGGCGCATTGCCCTGCTTGGCCAGCGAGTACAACATGCGGGAGTTGGCGTACAGGCCGGAGTTGTAGACGCTCATCACAGCGGTCAGGCACACGAAGTTCAAAATACCGGCAGCCGCGTGAATGCCCACGGAATCGAAGATCTGCACGAACGGGCTGGACTTGCCATCGATGGTGTTCCACGGCACTACGGCCATGATCACACCCAGAGCGCCGATGTAGAACACGAGGATTCGCCAAATAATATCATTGGTGGCGCGCGGAATCGTGGTCTTCGGATCCTCGGTTTCGCCGGCGGTGATGCCGATGAGCTCGGTGCCGCCGAAGCTGAACATCACCACAACCAGTGCCATCAGCAGGCCGGTCCAGGAACCGTCGGAATTCTGCCCCATCAGGCCGTTCGGGAAGAAGCCGTTACCCACGGTGAACCAGTTCGCGAAGCTTGCGCGCACGCCGGATGCGGTGGGCAGGACAAAGATGATGACGGCCAGGCCGCCGATAATCATGGCGATCACGGCCACAATCTTGATGATGGCGAACCAGAACTCGAACTCACCGAATTTAGAGACGCCCAGCAGGTTGGCGGCGCAGATGATCACCAAGAACACGGCCGCCGACACCCATGTCGGAATCGCCGGGAACCAGTAGTTCACAAACGAACCCACCACTGATAGCTCCACCATCGAGACGAGGATGTAGTTGAACCAGTAGTTCCAGCCGGAAATAAAGCCGGCGCGCTTGGACCAGTAGCGGGTGGCATAGTAGCTGAACGCGCCCGCCTTCGGATCCTCAACGGACATTTCAGACAGTGCACGCACAATCGCGAAAATCGCGAGGCCGCCAACCAAGTAGGCGAGCAGAATCGAGGGTCCGGCCAGCGCGATGGATTCACTGGAACCATAGAACAGGCCGGTTCCGATGGCGCCGCCCAGTGCAATCAGCTGGATATGACGGTTCTTCAGTGACTTGCGCAGCGTGGCCGGCACCGGCACGTCGTCGGTTTCGCGCGGCTTCTTAGGCGCATCAGCAGTACTCATTGTGCCCTTCTCTCACATTTCTTGGGTTTTGGCGCACGCGGGGCTTGCCGCGATGCGCAACGTTCGTTATTCTATGCCGCCGTATCGTCTCAGAAATGGTCAATCGTCTATTTGTGCGCTATCGCAAGCGCGGGCGTGGGCGCGGCCGGTGAGCAGGCGAAGCTATAGCGAGCGATGCTTATGAAACCGCACGCTTCACTGAGTTCACTGAATTCACCGTGTTCACTGCGTGGCAGGCATACACATGGTGAAGATGGTGTGGGACACCGATTCGGGAGAGGCCGCGAGATCGGTGGCGAGCCAATATTGCAAAAGCCCAATGCTGCCGGACACGGCGAATCGCATACGCATCTGCGCCTCGGCTGGGTAACCCGCCGAAGATTGCAACTGTTCGCCTACGCCGCGCTGGCTGTAAATCAATCCCAGCAGCTGCTGCTGGAAGCCGATATCCGCTTTCGGGCTCATCAATACCTGCAGATGCTTGCGATTGTCGGCAATGTACTGGCAGATGCGCTCAATAACATGCTCGATGCCGGCAGAATCTGGCTGGGCGAGTAGCTGTTCGAGTGCGGTGGTGACCCAGGCCATGGTTTCGTCTTCAATGTCGTGCAGCAGTTCCTCGATGCTCGCATAATGCGCGTAAAACGTGGAACGATTCACATCGGCCCGCTCGCACAACGCTTTAACGGTGATGGAGCCGAGCGGCTGATTGCGCAGCAACTCGATAAGCGCGTCCTGCATGGCACGTCTCGTGTAGCGGGTGCGGCGGCTTTCCGTCAATTCTTTGGCCATGGCCTTCTCCCCAAATTCCGACAACCCACAATCCAACTGTTGGTTGCAGAACCGACACAGTGTTGTTTTACTTGAGTATAGCAGGAAGTTTTGGCGGGGCCTATGGGGCTAGGTGGCTGCCACGAGCGCGTTGGAGGTGTGCGATGGCGTATATCGAATTCGACCATGTGGTCAAGGAATATCCTTCTGGCAGCAGTGTGATTCGCGCGCTCGACGAGGCTAGCTTCACCGCCGAACAAGGCGAATTAAGCGTGATTCTGGGGCAGTCCGGTGCCGGCAAAACCACGGCATTGAACATTCTGGGCGGCATGGATACCGCCACAACCGGCCGCGTAGTGGTCGGCGGACGCGATATTACGGGTCTGCGGAAAAAGGAACTGGTGACCTACCGGCGCAACGATATCGGCTTCGTCTTCCAGTTCTACAATCTGGTGCCTAACCTTACCGCGCTCGAAAACGTGGAGCTCGCCTCGCAAATCTGCCCTGACCATTTCGATCCAGAGGAAACGCTGCGCAAAGTCGGACTGGGGGAGAGGGTGGACAACTTCCCCGCGCAACTGTCCGGCGGCGAACAACAGCGTGTATCCATCGCCCGCGCGATTGCCAAAAAGCCGAAGCTGTTGTTGTGCGATGAGCCGACCGGTGCGCTCGATTACGAGACCGGCAAGGAAGTGTTGCAGTTGCTGCAGGATATTTGCCAAACACAAGGCATGACCGTAATGATCATCACGCATAATTCCGCGCTTGCACCGATGGCTCACAAAGTGATTCGCTTCCGCTCCGGCAAGGTGACCAGCGAGGAGGTCAACGCAACGCCGCGGCCCATCGCCGATATCGAATGGTAGGTGATTGGCGATGCTCACTGCAAGACACTCTGTGAAACGCCCCGTGAAACAAGCGAGGCGATTCGTGAAACAACCTGTGAAACATTCTGTGAAACGGCGGAACCTCGACGATAGCGGCGGTCGAGGAGCGGGCGTTTCTGCGGTATTTGCCAAAGATACGTTGCGTTGCTGGCTGCGCAGCTGGAAGAGGTTCGTCTCGATCGCCGTCATCACGCTGCTTGGCGTGGCCGTGCTGACCGGCATCTACGCCGGATGCCGCGATGCTTTTCTGGCGGCCGGTCGTTTTTACGATCAGCAGGGACTGCATGACCTGCAGGTGCTATCCACATACGGCCTGACCGATGATGATGCAACGGCACTGCGCCGAATCGACGGTGTGCAAACCGTGCAGCCCGAACGTTCTCAGACGGTGACCACGTTGGTGGACGGCACCAAGAAAACCGTGACCATGCAGGAAATCGGTACCGAAGGGCTTGATCAGCCGTACATACGGCAGGGCAAACTGCCGAACAAGGCCGGCGAAGTGGCGGTTACGCAGCAATTCCTGAACGATAGCGGACTCAAGATTGGCGGCACCATTACTGTGACGCCACAAGACACCTCTTCATCCGTCATATCGGTAGCGGCCACGGAGACTGACGATTCCAATAATGCCGATACGGTAGGTGTCGCCGCCAATGCCTCGGCATCCGATGCGAAGTCCGCCGCCAATACGGACGCCGACGCCGAGCAATCCCCGCAGTTCCCCACGAAACTCACCATCACCGGCGTCGTACTCGACCCGCGCGACCTCAACAATCCAGACGGCTATTCGGGCATGACCTCCTTCCGGTCCACCTCATCCGAGGACTATACGTTCTTTGCACCCAGCGACGGCGTGACCGGCAATATATACACTGCGATATCGGTTGCCGTCACTGGTGCGTCCGATTTTGACACGTTTTCCGATGCCTACGATGAAGCCGTCAAAACCGTGGCCGACCGTATCGAACATCAGATACAGACCACACGCCAGAAAGCCCGTCGTCAACAGATCGTCTCCAGCGCGCAGCGCAAACTGGACGATGCCCAAGACGAGGCCAACGAGCAGCTGGACGAAGCCCAGAAGCAGATCGACGACAACTGGGCCGAGCTGGAAGCCAACGAAACGACATTGCAAGATAGCCGTACCGAATTGGAGAACAACAGGACAACCATTACCGATGGCGAACGGCAGCTCGCCGATGGACGTGCGCAGATTGCAACGGCCCGTCAACAGATCGCGCAAGGTCGCCAGCAGATAGCCGAAGCGCGCACCCAGCTCGAATCAGGCAAAACGCAGCTCACCTCGGCTCGCAAACAGCTCGATGCGGCGCAAACGGAACTGACCGCCAATCGCACGAAAATCGAACAGGGCATTACCCAAATCGACCAAGGCATGGCGCAAATTGATCAGATGCTGCCCATGATTCAACAGGCCAACAATCTACTGGCGCAACTTGACCCGAATATCGACCTCAACTCACCCACATGGCAGGCCATCAAGCAACTGCTCGCGCGCCTTGGCATTACCCTGCCTGAAGTGCCGTCAATCAGCGATCTGCGGCAACAGCTGACCGCCAAGCAAACGGAACTGCAAACGCAGCGAGACAGTCTGGCCCAGCAGAAAGCCGATTTGCAGCGCACATTAAACGAAACCATTGCCCCCGCACAATCCACCTTGGACCAGCAGAACGCGCAACTGACCGCCAAGGAACAGGAAGCGGCTGCAGGAGAGGCACAGCTCAATACCAAATCCGCGGAACTCGAAGCGAATGCCGCAACCCTCGAAACCCAGTCGGCGCAACTTGAAGCGCAGGCCGCCCAACTGGCCAGCGGCAAGCAGCAGCTCGAAGAAGGCGAGCGGCAGCTGGAAGAAGGCGAACAACAGCTCGCGGACGGCAAGGCGAAACTGGATGATGCGCAGTCTGAACTCGATGCGAAGCGAAGCGAAGCGGAAAGCGAATTCGCCAAGCAGCAACGGCGCATCGACGATGTGGCCAACGCACGTTGGTATGTGCAGACACGCGCTTCGATCGACGGATTCAGCTCGCTCAAATCAGACGTCAGTTCCATCGAATCCATCGGCCGCGCATTCCCGATTGTGTTCCTGCTGGTCGCCGTGCTCATGAGCCTGACCACCATGACCCGCATGGTCGAGGAAGACCGCGGACTTATCGGCACCTACCTTGGACTCGGCTATGGCGGACTCGCCGTGTCCAGCCGGTATCTGCTGTTCGCGTTGCTCGCCTGCTTGGTCGGCGGCGGCATCGGTCTGCTGGTCGGATTCCTCGGCATCCCGGCATTCCTGATGGTGGTGATTGAGGGACTGTATATATTGCCCGGTGTGCGACTTGAATACGACTGGCTGTACGGCTCGGCCGGCATCGTGCTGTTCGTGGTCGGTGTGGGCGTGGTCACCGCGCTCGCCTGCCGCGAGGAGATACGGCACACGCCCGCCGCGCTGATGCGCCCGAAGGCGCCGAAGGCGGGCGCTCGCATATTGTTGGAGCGGATTCGCCCGGTATGGAGCCGGCTGAACTTCCTCGGCAAAGTCACTGCGCGCAATATCTTCCGATTCAAGTCGCGTTTGATTATGACCGTGGGCGGCGTGGCTGGTTGCACAGCGCTGATTATCTGCGGATTTGCGATTAACGACACCGTCGACACGACTGGCGTCAAGCAATATGAGCAGATCTACCAGTATGACTTGATGGTGGTGGCCAATGACGATGACGCCGCCGCGATGCGCAAGCAGGTGGCACAAGATGGCCGGGCCACCGAAACGCTGAATCTGCGCGTGGATAGCGGCGAGATGAGCAATGCGGCGCAGGAAAGCGAAACCGTGCAGCTGATGACGGTGCCCAACGATTCGCTGAATATCTTGAACGATATGGTCACGCTGGAACAAGCTGGCGATGATGGATGGTTTGGGCTGCCCAATATCTTCGGCAAAGCGGGTGGCGGCACTGTAGCGCTGGACGATAGTGGTGTGATTGTGGCGAAGTCCGCAGCCAATTCGTTGGATATTCATGCGGGCGACACCGTCACGTTGAGCAATGGCGGCAGCGGGCGGGCCAAGGTGAAGGTTGCGGCGGTGACGCGCAACCTCATCGGCTCTGATGTGTACATCAGTGAGCGACTGTACGACCAGAAGTTTGCGGCCGACGGTGTGACGTCTTCGGCTTCGGGAGATGGCACTGCCTCGACCTTGACGTGGAACGCGATGCTCGCCAAGCTGAAAGGTTCCGAGACCGAACAGGCCGAATATGCAGATCGGTTGGGCGAGGAATCGTCGGTGCTCAAGGCCGTGAGCTGTGCGCATCTGGCCGCCACGTTTAAGTTCGATTTGATGGGTGCCGTGGTGGCGCTGATTGTGGGGCTCGCCGGCGGCCTGGCGCTGGTGGTGCTGTTTACGTTGGCCAATACGAACGTGTCCGAACGCATCCGCGAGATGGCCACACTGAAGGTGCTGGGCTTCTATGACCGCGAGGTGCACAACTACGTGAACCGCGAGATGATGATATTGACCGGTATGGGTGTGGTGGTTGGTCTGCCGCTTGGCAGGTGGATAGGCGGATTACTGACTGCTGCGTTGAATATGCCGTCGCTGTATTTCGAAGTGGAAGTGCACTGGTACAGCTATGCGATTGCCGTGGTGGCGACGCTGGCGTTCGCGCTGCTGGTGCAGCTGTTCACCAACCCAGTGCTCGATCGCGTAGACCCGGTCAGCTCGCTCAAGTCCGTGGAATAGAGGTAGAAGTTCAATTTGGTGTTGATGAATTGAACTTTTTGGCGGAATATTTACAGTATCATCGCATGTATTCTTGAGCTGAGCGGTTTTCGTGACATATTTCGGTGATACAGTTTGAACTTGTTTTGAACGAGTATCGCGTCTGGTGCGTAACAATCGGGCGGCAGAGAAGAGAAATGAAATCAGTATGGCCGATACGAATGTGAATGGTGGTACACAGCAGGCTACGGGCAAACTCAAGTCTGTCGAAAGCCTGGACCAGACCAACGAGATGGAGCGTGGCCTGAGCAATCGCCACGTACAGTTCATCGCCATTGGCGGCACCATCGGCACCGGCCTGTTCCTGGGCTCGGGCAAGTCAATCTCGCTAACCGGCCCCTCGATCATCTTCGTGTACATTCTGGTCGGTGTCATCATGTTCTTCCTGATGCGCGCCATCGGCGAAATGATGTACCGTGACCCCAGCCAGCACACCTTCATCAATTTCATCACCCGTTACCTTGGCAACGGGTGGGGGCATTTCGCCGGCTGGACGTATTGGGCCGCGCTCGTGCTGCTGGGCATGACCGAGATCACGGCCGTCTCCACGTACTTCATCACCTTCTTCGACACGTTCGGCATCGACCTGACCCATTGGAAATGGCTGATCGAGCTGTGTTTCCTGGTGTCGCTGGTCTCCATCAACCTGATTGCCGTCAAGGTGTTCGGCGAGGTGGAATTCTGGTTCTCGATGATCAAGATCACGCTGATTTGCGCGATGATCGCCACCGCCGTGGTCATGATCGTGATCGGCTACCATTACCCAGCCGTGCAGATTCACGGCGTGGACCACGTGAGCCCGGCCGGCCACGCCGGATTCGACAACCTGTTCGCCAACTTCTCGTTCGCGCCGAACGGTTGGATGGCCTTCCTCATGAGCTTCCAGATGGTGTTCTTCGCCTACGAGATGATTGAATTCGTGGGCGTCACCGTCTCCGAGACCAAGAATCCGCGCAAGGTGCTGCCCAAGGCCATCAACGAGATTATCGTGCGCGTGCTCATCTTCTATGTGGGCGCACTGGTGGCCATCATGTGCATTGTGCCGTGGACCTCGTTCAAGCCGAACAAGGACGGCTCCTTCGCATCCCCGTTCATTATGATGTTCCAGTATGCCGGGCTGAATTGGGCGTCTGCGCTGGTGTTCTTCGTGGTGATTACCGCCGCATCTTCCGCGCTGAACTCGCTGCTGTACTCGGCTGGCCGCCACCTGTATCAGCTGTCCGAGGTGTCGCCGAACCCGATGCTGAACAAGCTCGGCAAGGTGTCCGATCGCAAGGTGCCGGCCCGCGCCATCCTGGTGTCCGCGGCGCTGATCCTGCTGTCGCCGATCGTCAACGCCATCCCCGGTGTGTCCGGAGCGTTCGTGCTGTTCTCGTCCGCCAGCTCCGCGGTGTTCCTGTTCATCTACATCCTGACGCTGCTGGCGCATCGCAGGTACCGCCGTTCCGCTGATTTCATTCCGGACGGGTTCGTCATGCCCGCGTGGAAGGTGCTCAATACGGTGGCAATCGTGTTCTTCGTGTTCATCTACCTGACGTTGTTCCTTGCGGACGATACGCGCAATTCCGCGATTGCCGGCCTGGTGTGGCTTGTGGGCTTCGGTGGATTCTCTATGCTGCGCGAACGCTACCGTAGCCGCGATTTGAAGGCCGCACTGGAACACAAGGAGTGATTGGACGGGCTGATTGGCTGGCGGCTATTGGTTGGGTGGCTGTTGGCTGTTGGCGGCTGACTGGCTAGCGGCCGATAGCCAATGACTGGGCTGATCGTCAGCCAATCGGCTGCCTATAGGTTTCATTGATACATTCGGTCATCCGATTAGTGCATTTGCGCGGACAATTAGTGCATTCGATCATCGGATTAGTACATCAGTGTGCAATTATTAGTACAATTAGCCGCCTAATTAGTACATTAGGACATAAAACAATGTCCTAATGTACTAATTAGATGCTAAAATACGATAAGTGCCATGTCCTAATGTATGAATTATCGCTATGAAGGGCGGAATGCGATGACGCAGGATGAACTTATGCAAGTGCTGCAGGCCGGTGAATCATCTATGGTCGAGTTCAAGCGCTGCAGCGAATTGCCTCATACGGATACTTTTGAGACTGTATGCTCATTCGCCAATCGTTCTGGTGGCAGCATTTATCTTGGCGTTGACGATGACGGTCAAGTGCTCGGCGTCGATTCTAAGCGCGTTAGTGAGATAGAGCGCAACGTTGTCAACGTAGTGTCTAATCGTAAGATGTTCGAACCGGCTCCAATGGTGGAAACGGAACATATCGAGTACGACGAACGGATTATTGTTCGTATTTGGGTAGCTCCGAGTTCTTCGGTTGTGCGGTTCAAGGGCGCAGTGTTTGATCGCATTGCTGATGTGGATACACACATCGAAAGCGATATCCAGATTAGTCAAATGTATATTCGCAAGCAGAACTACTATTCCGAACGGCGAATTTTCCGTTACGTGACTCCGTTTGATTTGCGTCCTGAGCTGATTGCGCGAATGCGGCAGCTGGCGGTCGCTCAGCGAGCTGGGCACCCTTGGGGAACTATGTCTGACGAAGAACTGTTCCGCAGCGCCAAGCTATACGATCGTGATTACACGACCGGCGAAGAGGGCTTTAATCTTGCTGCAGTGCTGCTCTTGGGCAAGGATGAAGTCATTTCCTCGGTTTGCCCAGCGTATATTACTGATGCCGTGGTTCGGCGAGACAATATTGACCGATACGATGACCGACTTATGGTGCGGACCAACTTGTTCGATTCGTACGAGCAACTCCGTGAATTTACTGAGCGGAATCTGCCTGACCGCTTTGTGTTAAAGGGCGATAAGCGAGTGAGCCCGCGTACGATGATCGCCCGTGAATTGGTGGCAAACAGCCTCATGCATCGGGAGTATTCCAGTCCGGTGGTGGCGCGTGTCACCATTGATAATGAATCCATCCGGACGGTTAATGCTTCGCGCTCATTCTTTGAAGGTCGAATGAAGCTGGGCGAGTTCACGCCAATGCCAAAGAATCCGATTATCGCTAATGTGTTTGTGCAGACCGGCATAGCCGAGCAGCTGGGTAGCGGACTGCGGAATCTGATAAGAGCGTCCCGGCAATATACTGAGCGAGAGCCTGAGTTCCGCGATGGTGACATATTCGAGGCGACGATTCCTATTGTTCCTGCGCTGAAGACCGTGGATGGTTCTGGTTTTGCTAGCGTGAGATCTGTAGTTGAGAAAGATGCCGAAGAGGGTGCGAGGCTCATTGGCGGGGAACGTGTGGATGGTAAGAAAGCAGATGCAACCGCATCGGGTGAAATTGATTCGCGGGCAGCGATGCTGTCGGCGATGAATCGACGCTTGACAGAGGTTGACTATGTGACTGTACCTGAACTCGCCAAGATAACAGAGCTCGATAACAGAACAGTCCGCAAATTCCTAAACGGTTTAGTTGCGCAAGGAAAGCTGATTGCTGAAGGCAACACGCGTGGTCGGCGTTATCGGAAGGGGTAGCGGGCGCGATATCTCGATGCAGTGGGATTCACTTAAGGGCTACGGCAAATATGATTCGTAGCGATTGGGCCAGCGCAATTCGAATGGCTCATGACTTTGTGCGTCGTTTGTGGTCTCTGAAGTTGTTTGCTGGGTGACGGTTTTGTGATAAAATCGCTCATATCAAAATGTTTGCGTAAACATTTTGGCTGCGCCGAAAGAAGGAGTCGACGTAGGTCATGTATCAGGCAAAGAGGCCGGCTCAGTGAAGCAAAGGCCGATTTTTCCGGTATAAGGCGGACAGCAGGAACACTAAGGAGACCAATGAGGGTACTGAGCAAATCGCTTGCTGCAATGGTTGCGGCGGCAACACTAGTGGGAGGAGGGGCGTTTGCGGTTGCCGGCACTGCGTATGCGGCTGATAACGATGCCATTACCGTGACCCCGAACCCGTGGTATGCCAACAGTTTCGATGGCTGGGGCACCTCGCTGGCTTGGTTCGCCAACGCCACCGGCAGCCTCGGCGAGGAATCGGCCATCACCACCAATCTCGGCGATGACGCTTCCAAGGCTAAGGCTGTGGAATACGGCAAGCAGCTGCGCGAACAGTTCTACCAGTCCATCTTCGGTGATGAAGGACTGGACCTGAACATGGCCCGCTACAACGTGGGCGGCGGCAATGCCTCCGATGTTGCCTACGGCTACCCATTCATGCGCCAAGGCGCTGCCGTGCCTGGCACGTGGAAAGATGACGCCACCGGCTCCGGCACGTATGGCAATGGCGTAACCACCAAGCAGGCCGACAAAGACAAGCTGGCTGCGGCATTCGACCCGACTGACGACAACCAGTATGACTTCTCCAAGTCCGCCGCCCAAGACTGGTGGATTGAGCGCGGTGCCACCGGCGATAACCCCGACATCACCGATGTAGAGGCCTTCGCCAACTCCGCTCCGTGGTTCCTGACCAACAGCGGTTACGCCACTGGTGGATACAACTCTGGTAGCAATAATCTTGCAAACCCTGAGAAATTCGCTCAGTACATGACCAAGAACGTCGAGCACCTCGAAAGCCTTGGCGCAAACGTTGACACGGTCGAGCCGTTCAACGAGTCCGAGACCAGTTACTGGGGCACTCCGGGCGACATGGCTTCGAAGTACACCGATGAGAGCGATGACAACACCAAGCTCATTAACAACTACTGGGATAAGTACTACTCCGACAAAGATAGGTCCGTCACCCCATACTCCAACGCGCTGAAGAAGCCGCAGGAGGGTATGCATGTCAATAACGCCCAGCAGCAGCAGACGATTACCGCACTCGCTGAGGCGCTCAAGGACAATGATGACACCATCATCGCAGCCACTGATGCTACAAACTCCGCTGACTTTGTCAAGTCGTACAACCAGTACCCGCAGGCGATCAAGGACCTTATCGATCAGTACAATGTTCACGCCTACTCCGACGGCAGCCAGATGCAATCGCGCGATATCGCTCAGGCAGACGGCAAGAAGCTGTCGATGAGCGAGGTGGACGGCTCCTGGCAGTCCGGCTCCTACAACCCGTACGGTTTCGACAACGCGCTGGGCATGATGAGCAAGATCAGCTCCAACGTCACCCGCCTGCAGTCCAAGGACTTCACCTTCTGGCAGGTGGTCGAGGACCTCTACAACATGCAGATGGGCTCGAACGTGAACCCGGCCGGTGAAAACACCAACTGGGGCACCGTGCTGATTGACTTCGACTGCACCGTGGCCGGTAAGGACGGCAAGCTCTACTCCGAGCGTCGCGTGAACAACAACGGCGGTACCGCCGATGGACTTGAACCGTGCACGGTTATTGCCAACGCCAAGTACAACGGCGTCAAGGCCATCACCCACTTCATCCACGCGGGCGACAAGGTCATCGCCAACAACGATGAAGACAACAACATGACTGCCACCTCCGCCGATGGCAAGACGCAGACCGTCATCCACCGCAACTCCGGCACCTCTGACCAGACCTTCGTCATCGACCTGTCGAAGTACGGCGAGATTGCCGACAACGCTTACGGTGAGCTCTATCTGACCACCGAAACCTCTGCCGAAGACAAGAACGTGGGTGTCGATTCCGCCACTCCGGAAGTCTTCGCCAAGACCAGCAACGTCAAGCAAGCTGAAGGCTCTGTGGTGATTGACAAGGCTGCCAAGACCGCTACGGTCACTGTGCCCGCCCGTTCTATCGCCTCCATCCAGCTCACTGGCGTGACCGGCTACGCTAAGGATGCTGCCGTCGAGACCGGCGATACTTACCAGCTCGTTGGTAAGCAGTCCGGCAAGGCCGTGGCTGATACCACTTCTGGTGATTCCGCGCTGTCCCTGGCCAACGTCGCTTCCGATGCCGAGAACGCCAAGAAGCAGACTTGGACCTTTACCCAGATCGAGCAGCCCACCGACTCCGAGCGCCCTGATCTCAAGGCTTATGTGATTACTAACGCCGAAGGCAAGGTGCTGGTGTCCAAGGATGGCACGAACGCGCTTTCCAACGAAACGGTTGGGGCCGCTAAATCCGACCCGGCTGCCAAGTGGATTCTCAACACTTCCGATGGTTCGACCTACCAGCTGCTCAATGCCGCGACTAAGACGAACCTTGATGTGGATAACTCTGGTACCACAGTCGGCACGAAGGTTGGCTTGTGGCAGTCACCGAGCGGCACTTCGCCGTCCGCCAACCAGACATGGACTCTGCGCAATGTAACGCCGACCAGCCAGAAGACCGTGAACGTGCAGACCGCCGTTAACGAGAAGGCCGTGCTTCCGGTCGAAGTCACGCTCTACTACACCTGGGGCGAAGGCAAGGCCACGGTTGCCAACTGGGATACTTCCAAGGTCGATGTGGCCAAGGAAGGCGCCTACGAAGCCACCGCTACCGCCACCGATGTGTACGGCAACGAGTTCAACGTCACCGCTACGGTCTACGTTGGCGCGCTCACCGTTTCCGATCCGGTATCGGCTACAGTGCTGGCCGGCACCAGTGCGAGCGAGGCGAAGGCCGCGCTTGAGGCTGCGCCGGTGTACCTACACGTCAAGGCATCGCCTGCATTCGAGGGCGATGCGGCTAAGGTTACGTGGAACTTCGATGGGCTTGATACCAAGCTCGCCGATGCCAAGGCTGGCGACAACATTGCCGTGACCGGTACTTACCAGCTGGACGACGCGACCACGATTGCACTGAAGGGCGCGATCTATGTCACCGCCGCCACGCCTGAGAATGTGGCCGACACTGCTTCCAACCTGACCGTGACCAACCAGCAGACGGAATACAGCAAGGGCGATCAGTGGAAGAAGCTCACCGATGGTGACACGTCAGCTGAAGCCTGGGTGACGTGGAACTCTGCTGGTGACTATTCCGCCAGCCCGACCGCCACGATTGACTTCGGCTCTGAGTGTGAGCTTAGCAGCGTGACCATTACGTATGGTGACAAGGCTCCGGCTTCCGCCAAGGCCGAGTACACCACTGATGGCGAGACGTGGATGCAATTCGGTAGCGATGTTAAGCCTGCCGCAGGCCAGACGGTGACGTTCAAGGCCGATAAGGGCACAGTGAATGCCACGAAGATGCGCATTGTGAACACCGTGAACAACGACTACATGAACGCCACCGAAATTCAGGCATTCGTGACGCCGGTTCAGGGTGCTGCGAAGAACATCGCCGCGGCCTCTGGCACGAACTTCTCGGTGAACTTCCAGGAGGGTGCCTCCGCTTCCAAGGCCATCGATGGTGACACTACGTCAAAGGGTTGGTCCACTTGGGCTTCCACCGCCTCGACGGTGGACCCGGTCGCCACGTTCACCTTCGACGAAGCTCAGACCATCACCGAAGTGAAGACCTTCTTCTACTACGATGGTCGTGCGTCTTGGCCGAAGAGCCAGACGCTGGAATACCAGGATGAGGCTGGCGAATGGCATGGAGTCGGTACCAAGGATGGCTGGAAGATACAGGCCGGCGATGCCGGCTCTGGCTCCGACGGCATCACCGCCGCCGACACCCCGACCGTTGACTTCGTGCTCGGCACCCCGGTAAAGGCCAAGGCCATCCGCCTGACTAACACATTGCAGGACACCAAGGTGTACATCAACGTGGCTGAGATCCAGGTGTTCGCACAAGACAGCACGGTACTCACCCCGCAGCCAGCATCCGATGCCACGCTGGGCGACCTGCGTCTTGACGGCGAAACCGTTGAAGGCTTCGACCCGTCCAAGACCGACTACACGGTTGATCTGCCGGTCGACGCCGAGGCAAACCCGGTGCTGCAGGCCTTCGCCACCGACAATGCCGCCGCCGTCAAGGTGACTGGCGACGCGGCTGAGAACGGCAAGCTTGGCGGCAAGGCCACCATTACGGTGACCTCAGCCGACGAGTCTGAGACGAAGACCTACACAGTGACCTTCAACGCCTTCACTTTGGCTTCGCTCAAGGTGACCGGCCCCACGAAGACCGAGTACGCCATCGGCGACAAGCTCGATACCGCCGGTCTGAAGGTTACTGCCGTCTACCAGAGTGGCGATAAGACCAAGGAAGTGCCGGTCGCTCTTGACGACCCGCAGCTTGCGATTGGCTCGTTCGACTCCACCACCGCAGGCAAGAAGGCGATTACCGTCTCCTACCGTGGTGTGACCGCGACCTTCAACGTCACGGTCAAGGCCAACGCAGTCGCCCCTGGCCCTGAAGAACAGAAGCCCGGCAACACCAACAAGCCCGGTGCCACCGGCAACGGCAACAAGAACACGGTGGCCAACACCGGCTCCAGTGTTGCCGCCATCGCTGGTGCTGTCGCTCTGCTGGCCGCTGCCGCGGGTGCACTGTTCATGCTGCGCAAGCGTGCATAGCACCCTCGCGCAGTAATGGGTGAAGGAACAAGCCGGCAATATTGACTATTGCCGGCCGGTTCCTCCGCTCTTTGACCATAATTGGTCCGACAAGTTGAATACTGAATTTTCAGTATCGGTATATTGATTTGTCGAACCTTTTCTGGCTTCGCGGATAGCGACATAACTGTTTGTTCAAAAAACCGTTATCATCAATCCAGGAACCAAATCAATGAAGATAAACAATAAGGGCAAGGGCGCTCTTATCGCGGCAATTACCGCCGCGGCAACGCTATTGTCATGCGGGCTGGCCGCTGCAAGTGCCAGTGCGGCAGGTGTGGATTACCTGCCTACCATCGGCCAAGTGCCGACATACACCAAGTTCCAGCCCACAGCCGATCCGGGCAAGAACGCTAGCGATTACTTCCAGCCATATTGGTATGCCAAGAACGCCAATGATAATGGCGGCACACACATCCAAGCGCACGGTGGCCAAGTGGTCAAGGTTGGCGACGCCTACTACTGGTATGGCGAAGACCGTTCTAACGGTTACGACAACAGCCCCGGTGTCCATGCTTATATGTCGACAGATCTATACAACTGGACCGATCTTGGTGTGGCGCTGCGTGCGGTGACCAGCAAATCTCAGTTGACGGATAAGAGCAATGCCGATTACGCCTACTTCGACAAGGCCTACAACCTGACCAAGTCCGACGGCAGTGTGGACGCTGCCAAGGCCGACGCAATCTTCCCGTACCTCAACACCAACCCCGATCAGGATGGTGATGGCGCGGTTGATTCCGTACAGGGCATTTTCGAGCGTCCGAAGATCATCTACAACAAGAAGAACAAGCAATACGTGCTGTGGTGGCATTCCGATGGAAGCACCACGCCGGGCGGTTCCAACTATGCACGTGCACTTGCGGGCGTGGCTGTTTCCGACAATCCGGCGGGCCCGTTCACTATGGTGGGTGCCTATCGTTTGCCTAACCAGAACAATTGGAAAGAAGCCGCAGGTAACCCCAGCTGGGGTGAGAACGGTGACAGCCGCGATATGACTGTGTTCGTGGACCCGAAGGACGACAGTGCCTATGTGCTGTATTCTTCCGAAGCCAATGCCACGCTGTACATCGCCAAGCTCAACGATGATTACACCAATGTAGTCAAGACCACGAATGTGGACCAGTCCGAGGGACAAAAGCAGTACTCTGCTGACGGGCAGTACCCATACATTCTTGCAGACGCTACTACGGATGCCCCGGTGCGTGGCGAAGATTTCCAAATCGTCAAACAAAATGGTTCGCTGGAAGCTCCTGCCGTATTCCAATATGACGGGCGTTACAACATCATCGCATCTGGTGCAACCGGCTGGGCCCCGAACAAGCAGACCTACTACACCGCCGACTCCATGCTGGGAAGCTGGACCCGTGGCGTGGAAAAGGACGATATCAACGAGAACACGTGGTACAACAACATGCCGGAAGGCGCGGATGGTCTGTTGTCCGTGGGCGATACCCGCGGCACCACATTCGGTTCGCAGTCGGCTAGTGTGCTCGCAGTAGACCAGGAGAAAGGTCACTTCATCTACCTTGGTGACCGTTGGGATTCCGGTAAAGCCGATTCCACCTATGTTTGGCTGCCGCTGACCATCGGTGAGAACGGCACCATCGAAATGCACAATCCTGCTCAAGAAGGCGAGCCCGACGGTTGGGATCTGAGCTATTGGGGCAACCATGGTAGCGCCAAGGGCAAGCTGGTCAACTGGACTGTGGAAACCGGCGATGATCTCCCGAAGACCGTGAACACGGGCGGAACCGTTACTCTGCCGGACACCGTCAACGTCAAGGAAGGCGACGATACCATTGCTACCAAGGTGACATGGAATGTGGAAGGCGGTACGGCAGTCAGCAAGTCGACCAAGGCTGCCGGCAGCACCTACGCATTCAATGTGCCGGGAACCTACACCATTACAGGCACTCTTGCCGAGAGCAGCAACTTCAACCCGGGCCGCACATTCCGCAGAACCATCGACGTTTCCTGCTCCAACCCGATTTCCGGAAGTTGGAAGGAAGCTCATTGGAAGGGCGGCAGCGCGTGCCAGGTTTCTGCGTCCGGCGGTGCTTATGACTTCACGATTACGGACAACGCCAATCGTGGCGTCTGGACGGATCGCAACGAGGGCAGTGCGGTGTACCAGCCTGATGCTCTGGACGTGAACGAAACGCTGGAAACCACGGTCAAGCCGCTCGACTTGGGCGGTAATGGCGATCCGCGCGCCGGTCTGGTGGTCCGTAACGGTCTTACTGGCGCTAACGGCGGCAAGGGATATGCCACGTTACTTGCCAGCCCAAGCGGCGTTTACATGCAGTACGATTCCAATGCCGATGGCTACATCGATAAGGAAACATCGCATGTTGGTACCGGCTTCGGCGACCAAGTGCAGCTCAAGCTGGAGCGCACCTCAACCGATACTCTGAAAGGCTACTGGCGTGCTTCCGCGAACGATGAATGGCAGGATGTCGCTACGGTAACGCTGACCGGTGCGGACGTAACCGGGCTCGATGCCGGTGCTTTCGCCACGTCGAACAGCAATGCCGGCGCATTCACCGTGGCCTTCAACGGCACTGCGTTCGGTTCGCAGACTGCTGCTGTGGAGTCCATCGCGGCCAAGGGCCCTGAAGCCACTATCGCCAAGAGGCAGACGCTCGCGCATAAGGACGTGACGGTTACCGCTACGCTCACCAATGGCAAGACGCGTGTACTGGAGCCAGATGAATACACGTTGGAAGGCTTCGACACCACCAAATTGGGCGAGCAAACCGTGACGGTACGCCTTGTCACTGATTCTTCAGTAACTGCCACGCTCACCGTGACTGTGGAAAGCAACCTTGCCCGGTTGTTCTGCTCGTCCGCCGCAGCCTCGAAGTATGAGCCGGCCAGCAGCTGGGCCTCCGCTTCTACGGCCGACCTGACTTGCGACAACAATCTGAGCACCAACTGGTCGAACTGGGGCACCGGCGACACCTCGCCGTGGCTCAGCTACACCTTCGATAAGGCATATCAGCTGGGCAAGCTCAGCGTTGCGGTGGATAAGGCCAAGGGCGAGGCCGCTCCGAAGAGCTTCACTGTATCGTACCTAGCTGAAGACAACGCCACGTGGACTGATGCCACGCTGCCGGCAGTCACTGTGAATGGTGCTGCTGGAGCCGTGACGGAGGCCGATGTGAGCGCTCTGCCCGCCACCAAGGGCATTCGCCTCAACTTCACCTACGCCGATGGCAATGACTATGCCAAGATCGCTGAAGTACGCATCGCCGAAGGTGAAGCAACGCCAAAGCCGCAGCCGTCTAGTAACGCCAATCTTGCTGATCTGACT
>OKAC01000142.1_pt1 | contig 18131 bp, 18 predicted proteins | sample 1613361 | NCBI WGS metagenome assembly OKAC01 (sample SAMN04436851, study PRJEB24849) | human gut metagenome | biome: human gut; feature: NICU; material: stool | host: Homo sapiens | place: USA: Saint Louis, MO | collected 2011-09-24
CGGAGCCCGGCGGGTGCGCAGCAGCCGCCCTGGCGGAGTGGGGCTCGACGACCGGACAGCAGCGCTGGCCGGGAGCCGAAGGGGGCCATCGCCCTGCCCTGTTTTCGGGTTATGGCCACGGAGCTGCAGCGGAGAAAGATAACCAGCAGGACGACGGATATGACGCCCGGGATGAAGAACACAGGGAAAACCAGGCTGAAGCCAGGTACAGGCAGGTAACTCATGGCGCTCTGACTTCAGCAAAATCAGGCAGGAAGGGCAGGCGTTTTGACAAGACGGAGGGAGCCGAGGGGCAGCGCCGGAGGCGCGTCCCCCTTCCCCCGTTCCCCGCAGGGGAACAGACCTTCCGGGTTGTTCATGCATGCGACTGCACCCTTCGGGATGGAAAAAGGGGCTACCGGTAAACCGGCAACCCCTTCATAAAGGCGCTTCAGGCATGTCCACACAGTCTCAGCCCCTGAATGGCGGGGGTTTCCCCCCGCCGGGGTTAGCTACTTAGCGGATTCGTAAGCCATAAAAGCCGCCACCTCCCTGTCCGTGTCCCTGTACCGGATTTCGCAGAGCGATTTCCGTGTCAGGTAAGTGAATATCAGCAGTGTGAGACACACTATTAATACGCACCAGAGCAGGGTGTTTCGCGGCAGTTTCATGGCCTTCTTCTCCTGTCAACGCAAAGCAGAAGTGTCACCATCGGTGCGAAACAGAGATGTCATGCTTTGGTTCAGAGAATGCGTTTGACCGCCTCGCTATATACTTCCGAGCGTTCTCTTTTCCCAACAGAAATCACGAAAACGACAACTTTCTCGTCTATAACCTGGTATACAAGGCGATAGCCTGAAGACCGGAGCTTAATCTTGTAACAATCAGGCATACCACGGAGCTTGTTTGCTTCAATCCGGGGTGACTCAAGTACTTCAACCAGCTTCTTTTTCAACTGTTCACGTACCGTCGAGCCCAGCTTTCGCCATTCCTTTAGTGCCCGCTCGTCAAAATCCAGAAAATACGCCATCAGAGTTCATCCAGCGTCACACGTACTGGCTTAGGATTACAAAGTCGTTCTTTCACTATCTCCACAAGTTCAGCATCTTCATCACTCAGGAGTGTCTGTTTGAACGGCAAGCGTTCATTGTCAGCGATATACTCGAGCATGAGACGAAGCGCTTCAGAAGGAGTTACGCCCATTTTTTCAAGCGCGGCGTAAGAACGCGCTTTAAGTTCATCGTCAATACGTAGGTTAATGCTACCCATGTCTTACACCCCTTGTAATTACAAATGTCATTACAAGTATCGCACTACAACATGCTTAGGGCAAGTCACGAAGTAAGTCAGAAAGTAGTCGTAAGAACGGTGATCACTGTCCGCTTTGTGCCAGAAGTGGACGGCAGGATTTGTTGAACATTTCAGACAAAACCAAACTCAAAACAACTATTGAAATCAAGCCAGCATAGCGGATACATTACGCACGTTGTTACTTTGTATCATCAGGATGCCGTTAACTGTGTTTATCAGCCGTGAAGTCATTTCCAGAATCGTGCTTATCATCATGGCTGTTGCCGTGCTGAGCAGTTCGTTTATGGCAAAGCCACAGGCTGCATACAGCGTTCAGGAAACAACGTCCATCAGTGACCATCAACACGACAGCGATGAACCACTGAATGAGCACGATCCATTGTTGTTTCACTCCCACGGTAGCGTGCATCACCTCAATGCCGATCATTCCCACGATCTGAATAAACTCTTTGCTCTGCCTACTCTGCACGCATGGAATCCGGGCATGCGGGTGATATATGCGTTGAGTTCAGAACAAATACTGCAAATGCCGCAGTCCACCCCCGAACGCCCTCCGAGAATCCTGTCTGCGTAATAACTTCTGCTAATTCGTTATTATTCAACATGTAAGGATTTTTATGTATACCAGCCTTGATACACAGGGCCGGTTGAGCGCTCGCCTGCTTTCAGCTCAGGCGCGTTCGGCTTGTCTGTTTTTCCTGTTGTTACTGCTTTTCTACAGCCAGGGCGCGTATGCGCACGGCGTGGCGGAAGGCGACAAAGGGTACATCCAGGAAATCACCGGGGTGAACATCATCCCGTTTATCTACCTTGGCGCGAAGCACATGGTGACCGGTTACGATCATCTGCTGTTTCTGTTCGGGGTGATTTTCTTTCTCTACAAAATGCGTGATATCGGGCTGTACGTTAGCCTGTTCGCTATCGGGCATTCAACGACGCTGCTCATCGGCACCTTCTTTGATATCAGCGTCAGTGCTTACCTTATTGACGCCATTATCGGGCTGTCCGTGGTCTATAAAGCGCTTGATAACCTCGGGGCATTCCAGCGCTGGTTTGGCGTTCAGCCCAACACGAAGCTTGCGACGCTCATCTTTGGATTCTTCCACGGTTTTGGTCTGGCAACCAAAATCCAGGAATTCGAAATCTCTCCCGATGGCCTGTTTGTCAACCTGATTGCCTTCAACATTGGCGTTGAGATCGGCCAGCTGCTCGCGCTGAGCGCCATCCTGATCGTTATGAGCTACTGGCGGCAAACGGCGAGCTTTTTCCGACACGCTTATACCGCCAATGTGGTGATGATGAGCGCGGGATTTCTGTTAATGAGTTACCAGCTTTGTGGCTACATTTTAGCCTGAGGGAGACAAAACAATGTACAACACTGATTTACCAACACGCGCAGAATTACCTTCTGCCATCAAACTGATGCAGTCCACTATCCTCGCCGCCATCGTGGCGCTGACGCTGCTGATCACGGGGTTTGAGAGCCAATGGAACGAAAACGTACGCTAAGAAGTTAATTCATTGTTTAAATTGAAATTTAGTTCTCTCAGTTCCCCCTTCAAAATATCCTCCGGTAGCGTAAACGTATAATGCCCCAGCATATTGATATGCCCGTGCATCAGTGGGGACAACCGGGCGATATCTTCAACCCCGATTTCTTCTCCATTACTGCGTATCCAGCTCAGGGCTTCCTGCATATAAAGTGTGTTCCACAGTACCACTGCGTTAGTGACCAGGCCCAGTGCCCCCAGCTGATCTTCCTGACCTTCACGATAGCGCTTTCTGATCTCACCGCGCTGCCCGTAGCAGATCGCCCTCGCCACAGCATGGCGGCCTTCCCCCCGGTTTAGCTGCGTCAGGATCCGCCGACGATAATCCTCATCATCAATATAATTAAGAAGGTACAGCGTCTTGTTGACGCGCCCCACTTCCATGATCGCCTGTGCCAGCCCTGATGGGCGCGAGCTTTTCAGCAAAGAGCGAATGAGTTCTGAAGCATGAATGGTGCCCAGTTTCAGCGAACCGGCGGTTCGCATCATCTCATCCCACTGATCCTCGGCTTTCGACAGATCGGCACAACCACGTGCCAGTTCGTCCAGTGCACCGTAATTTGCCGATTTATCCACTCGCCAGAATACCGCTTCACCGGCATCGGCAAGCCGGGGGGAAAACTGGTATCCCAGCAGCCAGAAGAGGCCAAAAATAATGTCGCTGGTACCGGCTGTGTCTGTCATGATCTCAACCGGATTCAGCCCTGTCTGCTGCTCCAGAAGGCCTTCCAGCACAAAAATGGAATCTCGTAATGTGCCGGGGACAACGATGCCGTGGAATCCAGAGTACTGATCAGAGACGAAGTTGTACCAGGTGATGCCACGTCCGGAACCAAAATATTTTCTGTTAGGTCCTGAATTGACGGTTTTCACCGGCGTGACAAAGCGCATGCCATCAGCTGAAGCCACTTCGCCACCACCCCAGCGGCCAGCAAGCTCCAGTGTGGACTGAAAATCAACCAGGCGGGCATTGGCGCTGACCAGCGTTTCTGCCCGGAGGTAATTCTGTTTTACCCAGCTAAGCCGGTGGCGCGTCAGCGCCGGTATATTGTGCTTTATCAGCGGTTCCAGCCCGATATTGCAGGCCTCTGCCATCAGGACCGCGCACAGGCTGATGTGCAGATCCTGTGCCCGGGCCCCGGATTCACTGACATGCGTAAACTCACGTGTAAATCCCGTTCTGGCATCTATTTCAAGCAACAGTTCCGTCAAATCTACTGGCGGGAGTAGCAGCCTTACCCGACTGTTGAGACGATGCAACGATGTTGGCTCCTCCAGTTTCTCCAGGCTGCTGATAGTCAGGGAAGGATGTTTACCGTCATGGCAAATATGAACCTCCGCATTTCCTTCAAAGCGGGATGCGACGGTTTTCCAGGTTTCATCTAGCTGGACCGCCAACTGTTGCACGCCTTTATGTCCATCAGTGGGATGTCCCAGCGCCCGGCAAACGGGGACCCGCTGAGCCTGCCATTCTTCCCCCTGCAACAGCTTCTCGCGGGGATTTCCCCAGCGATCGCTGTTTTCGAGCCAGATGTCCCTTCGACGTAGTGCATCCTGAAGGCGCTCCAGCAGACAAAGCGAGTAACCGGCACGCTGTATCCGGCCCTCCGCATCGTATACCAGGCGTTTCCAGGGGCCGGTAATAATATGTTCAGGCGCATTGTCCAGGATGCGCTTTTTCGAGCAGTTCAGTTCGGTCAGATAATGAATGGCGGACAACGTATGTTCTCCGGCTGGCGCTGCCTGGAAATGCAGGTCGCGCAATACCGCCGGAAGAAAGCGCTTTACCCGCCCGTACTGCTCCACCATTTCGTCATGGAAATTGTTGTTCTGAGGCCGGGCCAGCTCATTTACCTTGCAGACGGATTCTGCCAGCCTGCTTTTCGGTATGCTGTTGAATATGGTCTCCCTCAGTTCAGCATCGTCAGCCTGTTCATCCAGCAACAATGAACATGCCCGCGCCAATATTAGCGCAGCACGATCAAGATCTTTAAGCGTCCTGAGCCGTTTTTTCTGCCCCGTTTTCTTCGCCGCACGAGTGATATCCAGTATCAGCATATCGAGCACATCAACGGCCTCATCCAGCGCCGCAGTCTCCTGCGCTTTAACGAATGCTGTGAGTACGGCCAGTTTTCTCTGCTGTGGCATTCGCGCGATATATTTTACCGACGCCATGCCTGCGTAACGGGCCAAATTACGCAGTTGTATAGCAGGCAGACCGGTAAAATTCAGTCGGGAAAATTCCAGGTTTCGCAGCCGGATATACCGCTCCAGCGCTTCGGTAAATGCCGGGCCGCTGACGGTGACCGGTCCCTTTTTCAGTTGCTCCAGCGGTGAAGTACGCTGCCCCTCAGGAATGTCCAGAAGCTCCGTCACGCGGGCGGTCTGCCAGCTGTCCGGCAACGCGGCCAGTTTCTTCCACAGCCGCTGATTTGCCCGTTCGCGTATTTCACTGACGAGACGTACAAGTGTGGTTGCTCCGGGCAGCAGGACCTTATTCTGAAGCAGCCACGCGGTGGCAAAATCAAACATAAGGCCGGGTCGCTCATTACTGAGCCATGCGCGGGTGTACAGCAGGCGCTTCAGGCGGAAAGACCAGGGGAAATCGCCAAATTCATGGTAACCGTAATATTCCTTAATCAGCGCAGTATGCTCTCTGAGGGTGGTAACCCGTTCTGCGTAGCGGGTAAGGACTTCTGGACGGCGAATATTAAGCTGCACCGCGACAAATTGCTGAACACCTGGCAGAACCCGGGTTAAGTCTGTCAGAAAGGTGCCCAGAAAACGGGCGGTGGTGAGCTGAAGCGCAATTCCCAGCCGGTTATGCCTTCCCCGCCGCTGGTTAATGAAGGCAAGATCCCGCTCATCAAGATGAAAATAGCGCGCCAGCTGCACGTCATTGGGTTCTGCAACATAGCGACCATAATTCAGTTCCTGCTCAGTGGTCAGAAAATCGACGGGCATACCGGCCTCCCTGCCTGATGGTCATGAATTAACAATTTCGCAACCGTCCGAAATATTATAAATTATCAGACATACTAAAATGGTGCTGTTTATGTGTCTATTAAATCGATTTTTTGTTATAACAGACACCTGTTGTCCGATATTTGATTTAGGATACATTTTTATGCGCCTTTTTGGTTACGCACGGGTATCAACCAGTCAGCAGTCGCTCGATATTCAGATCAGGGCGCTCAAAGACGCAGGAGTGAAAGCAAATCGTATCTTTACTGATAAAGCATCCGGCAGTTCAGTTGATCGTCCGGGACTTGATCTGCTGCGCATGAAGGTGGAGGATGGTGACGCCATTCTGGTGAAGAAGCTCGACCGTCTTGGCCGTGACACTGCCGACATGATCCAGTTGATTAAAGCATTCGATGCTCAGGGCGTAGCTGTCCGGTTTATCGATGACGGAATCAGTACTGATGGTGACATGGGAAAAATGGTTGTCACTATTCTGTCTGCTGTAGCTCAAGCTGAACGTCAAAGAATATTAGAACGAACAAATGAAGGTCGCCAAGAAGCAATGGCAAAGGGAGTTGTGTTCGGTAGAAAAAGAAAAATAAACAGAGGAACGATATTAAATATGTGGAAACAAGGTTTAGGAGCCTCACACATATCAAAAACAATGAACATTGCTCGTTCAACAGTATATAAAGTAATAAATGAAAGCAACTAATATAAAAGGTTGAATATGGAATTTAATATTACTTCAAAGTCTAATCCGTTTGGCGATACAACAGCAGAAAATGATAAGAAAATGTTGAGCAGTGCTTTCATCGAAACTGCTGACTTTAGAACTTTAATTGAAACAGATGACCGAACTATTGTTGTAGGCAGACGAGGGACTGGTAAAAGTGCTTTATTCATTCAGCTAAATGAACATTGGAAGAAAGATAAAAAAATATTAATCCTAAGTTTTTCACCAGACGACACTCAAATAATTGGTTTTAGATCAATGTTGAAGCCATTTACAGGCTCATTCAATTTAGCTAGGGCAGCAACAAGATTATTATGGCGATATGCTATGTTAATGGAGATAGCATCATATATATCTTCTCATTATAAATTATCATCTCAAATTTCGACAGAAACATTGTTGAATGAGCATTTAAAAAAATGGAATGCTGCACAAGGTGATATTTTAAGAAAGTGTAGGGTTGTAGCAAAAGAATATTTAGATGAAAACAATCCTGAAGAATCAATTGGTGATCTTCAATTTAATTTGAATATTTCAGAAATCGAAGGCAATATAGTTTCACTTCTTGAACGCTCAGACAGGAAAGTTGTCATATTGATGGATAAGTTAGATGAAGCATATGAACCGGATAATATAGGGATCGGAATCATAGCGGGTCTGGCATATGCCTCAATTGAATTAAATCAAAAAGCAAAATGCATTCGCCCAATCATTTTTTTAAGGGATAATATATTTAGATCACTATCAAAGGAAGATCCTGACTACTCAAGAAATATAGAGGGGCAAGTCATAAGGCTGCATTGGGATTGGGCACAACTCCTAATGCTATCGGCTAAAAGAATGAAAGTAGCATTTAATCTAGATATTGAGAAAGATCAACGGGTTTGGGATAGGTGTACAGCCGATGATCTCAAAGGAAGGAATGGTTTTAAGCGATGCTTGCAATTTACCCTTTACCGCCCCAGAGATTTACTATCATTGTTAAATGAAGCTTTTTTTTCCGCATTTAGAGAGAATCGAGAAACCATTATTAACACTGATCTAGAATATGCAGCCAAGTCAATTTCCATGGCCAGGCTTGAAGATCTTTGGAAAGAGTACCAGAAGATCTTTCCTTCAATACAAGTTATAACTAGTGCATTCCGTAGTATTGAACCTGAATTAACAGTCTACACTTGCTTAAAAAAAATAGAAGCATCTTTCGAATCAATAGAAGAAAATGAAGACCCAAAAATAACTTCTGAAATACAATTACTAAAAGCAAGTGGGATCCTCCAAAGTTTGTATAGCGTAGGATTCGTAGGTATACGTGATAAAAACACTTCATCCTATTCATTTTGCCATGATGGACGAACCCCAGACAAAGGTTTTGAAAGCGGTGAAAAATTATTAATTCATCCCTGTTATTGGCTTGGTTTGAATTTAAATCGCAACGCTCTTGCTCCAGAGGAAGCTGAGGAAATAAATGATGAATATGATATCAATGTTGTTTCCGATAATTCAGCCATTAGAAATAAAACAATAGGTCAAATAACCACTCACCTGGATCAAATACCGACAGGAAATGAAGGAGCTAATGAATTTGAGCAATGGTGCTTAGATGCACTAAGAATTGTATTTGCATCCCACCTGACAGACATAAAGCCGCATCCAAACGGTAATGCGGTTCAGCGACGAGATATTATAGGTACCAATGGTGGAAAATCAGATTTTTGGAAGCGCGTGTTAGAAGACTATAAAACAAGGCAAGTTGTTTTTGATGCGAAAAATTTTGAAGAATTAGGTCCATCTGAGTACAGACAATTACAATCATATTTAACAGGACCGTATGGAAAATTAGGTTTTATTATTAATAGAGAAGAAAGTGAGGCGTTGAAATCAGGGAGAGATTTAGATTGGACAAAAGAGATGTATCAATCTCATAATTCATTAATAATAAAATTACCTGCAAAATATATATCTAAATTGCTGCAAAAGTTAAGAAACCCAGAGAAGCATGACGCTATAGATAGTCAGATGGGGAAACTTTTAACTCTATATGAAACATCATATATGGCTATTAAAAGTACTCAAAAGAAACGAAGAAAATAGCATCATTTGCCTCATATGAGGGGGTTCCTGAAAAGGAACCTCCTCATATTTTGTGATAAATCAATAACATATATCCTTAGCGTACGTTTTCGTTCCATTGGACCTCAAACCCCATCACCGTCGTCATGCCTTCGGAATACGGCATTGATCCTACTGGCGTGGGTCGTTTACTGGGGCTTAAGCAGATGGGAGAAATCAAAACGCAGCTTGCCGAAGAAGCTGATGCCGATAATCAGGCCAGCGCTGTTCAGCAAGGACAGCTGGCTGCGCCAGTTAATGAGCGACCGATCCCGGATAATCCTCCGGCAATAACGCAGAACACCTACCCGGAGCTGAGCGTTCCGGCGACCACGCGCGCGCCGGAAGTACCATCGGCTGGCTCGCAACGTCATCAGATGCTCATCACCCTGAAGCCTAACGAAGCTGCTGAAGTTAAACTGGAAATGCGCAAAGATGCCCGCGTGACCTATCAGTGGACAAGTTCCGGACCGGTAAACGTGGATGCGCACGGCGATCCGGTCAACGCCCCGAAAGGCTTCTACCATGGCTATGGTAAAGCCCGGCAGATCACATCCGGAGACGGCGTTTTACAGGCCGCGTTCGAGGGTAAACATGGCTGGTTCTGGCGAAATCGTGGTTCTGAGACCATCACGATCCAGCTTGATACAACCGGCGACTACCTGAACATCAAACGGGTTATCTGATAAATCAGGGGCAGGATAACCTGCCCCTTTTCACACAGCTGACAGCCCGGTCAGGCGGAGTATCAGCCCGGCGAGAGCCGCCATGGCAATAACGTGCGTAACCTTCCATTTTAATCTGAAAAGCGCAAACGCAGCGGCGACGGCAATCAGGGCGGCAGGGATATCGATCCCTCCCTTTGCGCCTTCCGGCCATACGGTATGCCAGATAAAAAACAGCCCCAGATTAACAATGACGCCCACTACGGCCGCTGTGATGGCGGTTAAAGGTGCCGTGAAACCCGCCTTGTTGTGGGTCGTTTCGATAAACGGCCCGCCTGCCAGCACGAAAATGAAGGACGGGAGAAAGGTAAACCAGGTCACCATGCAGGCGGCAACGGCGCCGCCGACAAACAGCATATCCGCGCCAAAAACGGCATGGGTATACCCGCCCACAAATCCGACAAACGTGACCACCATAATCAGCGGGCCGGGCGTGGTTTCTCCCAGCGCCAGCCCGTCCATCATCTGCCCGGCAGTCAGCCAGCCAAAATTGACGACAGCACCCTGATAAACGTATGGCAGGACGGCGTAGGCCCCACCGAAGGTAAGGAGCGCAGCCTTGGTAAAGAACCAGCCCATCTGCGTCACCGGATGCGCCCAGCCCAGCCCCAGCGTCAGCACCGTCATGGGAATAAGCCAGAGCAGTGCACCCGCTGCCACAATCCTTAACAGTTTCGCCCAGCTGAACAGGGCATGCGCCGGTACGGGCGTATGATCGTCAATAACCGCAGCATCAACGGCGGCTTTCTCCTGTTTGTTATGCCCGCTGCCGCTGTGAAATTTTTCCGGCGCGATGCGTCCGCCGATAAAGCCAGTTATCGCTGCTGAAATAACGATGACGGGAAAAGGAACGTTCAGGGCGAAAACGGCCACAAAAGCCGCAGCAGCTATGGCCCAGTGGGCACCGTGTTTCAGCGCACGGGAGCCGATGCGATGCGCCGCCTGCAGCACGATTGCCGCCACGGCGGGTTTAATGCCGTAAAAGATACCGGCAATAATGGCAACGTCTCCCCAGGCGATATAGATCCACGACAACGCGATAAGAATAAAAAGTGAGGGAAGGATAAATAACAAACCCGCTATCACTCCGCCCAAGGTCCTGTGCATCAGCCAGCCAATGTAGGTGGCAAGTTGCTGAGCTTCCGGACCGGGCAGCACCATACAGAAATTGAGTGCGTGGAGAAAACGGGACTCGGAAATCCAGCGCCGGTTCTCGACCAGTTCCTGATGCATGATCGCAATCTGTCCGGCAGGACCGCCAAAGCTGATAAAACCCAGCTTCATCCAGAACCAGAACGCCTCCTTCAGGGGGACCGGCTTGGGCTTAACGTTTTCCTCTGCCAGCGTCAGCAACTCCGTTTTGTTCATCATGGCCGGACCTCATTTCAAACGTCGTTAACAGACCGTCAAACAGCGAACAGGCCGCTGTGAGTAATGTGTCATCATCCGTAATGCTTTCACGCAATCCTGCCAGTACACTTTCAACGCCAGCGGCTTCGGGGGGCTGAACCCCGCCAACATCAAGGTAATGCACAAGCATCCCCAGACCATTCAGGGCATCCCCCGTCAGCCCGAAGCGGACCATCAGCACTTCAAAGGTCACACGATTGTCGATGTGGCTGAAGGTCGCGCCATCAAAATCAAACCCCACCGCCTCTTCCGGGCAATCGTTGCCATCCTTAAGCCAGAGAAACTGCGCATCCTGGTCGATAAAACGCCGTATAAGCCAGGCGCTGGCAAGCCTGTCAATCCATGGCCGGCGACGCGTAGCCCAGATCCTGTTATGAAAATCCTCAGGCTTCAGCCGTGTCAGCAAGCCACTGACGGCATGAGGCTCTCCGGGAGAGATGAACCTGTTAATGCCAGCTTCCAGTTCTGACAAGGCAAAAATGGCCTGCGCCTGCGCTTCACCAGGAAAGAAATCAATCGCCACAATCCGATCCAGCTCGCGACGAAGTTTTCTTACCATCTTCAGTTGGCTGACCGCGGTTTCCTCATTAAGGTCGTTTTTACAAACCTGAAGGCTCTCCATCAGGATCAGGTACTGCTGAGAGCGATCGAATAACGGGCGAATTTTCTCTTCGTCGGAAGTCTCTGCGTCAAAAACAAAGGCCGTTCCTCCCTCACCGCTGATTTCACGACTCATCTCGTTAAAAATCTCATGGCTCTGTTGCGCTTCAGGCAACAGATAAACGCCGTCGCGCAGCATGGCGGCACCGGTATTTTTTAATGCCCGCCAGACACGCATACGTAATGTGGCCTGCTCAGTGGGCAGTGTCAGAATAAGGATATGTAGTTTCATAGTGTAGAGATTAATACATATGGTAGAGATTGCTACATATTTTCAGTCTTTCTAACCGTACATATCGCTATCTTTTTATGGTGCTCATAATTGCTCTTATCGGTACCGGTCTTGCTACCGTTGCACTGGGCCTGCTGGCGGGCGACAGGGCAGGGGGAGTCGGGAACGGCGCTGGCAATGAAGATGCTTGCTTATATTCTGGTCGCCCCGGTCGCTGATGCATTATGCGGGCCTTTTTATTCATATCGCCAATACAAGACTTTACATTCCAGCCCTTACATCCTCCCCGGGGGGATGCTAATCTTTTTATACCGTTGTCATTGTCTATTGAGGAAAGCAATCAGCGATGTACCCGATGTTTAAACGTTCGCCCCGTTATGTTCTGATGATCGTCATCATGGCCATTGGCATGATGATGTCGTCGATGGTGACGTTTGCGTCGCACGGTACAAACGGCCTGACAGGCTACGAGATGAATCTGCATGACGCAGAAGTCACCATGTCAATGCAGGATCACTCTCACGATTCGGATATCCCTCAGTCTGGCCACGCAGGCCATCATCAGACAGACCATTTCCATGAAACCCCTGAGCAGCCGCCCTCTGTAGAGATTTCCCTCTCTCCTGTAACAGACAGATGGTTGCCGCTTGCCGATCTTCGTAGCCCGGTTAAGGCCACGGACATCATTTACCGTCCTCCCAGCATCCGCCAGATCTGATCGCTGTTACCGGCAGTTTTTGCTGCCCGGCTTTAATCAACTTCAGATTTAGCGGAGAGGCTATGTATAAAGACTCTATCCAGGCGCGTCGAGAGATTGCGCGTAATTTCACTGCACTCAATTATCGTGTTGATCCCCTGCACTGGCAGACGCTCTGCATGGGCGTTAATCGCGACCTTCAGGCCAAAAAAATGCGTCCGAATGTCCCGGTTCCTTCACGGCGTAAAGTCATTCCGTTCCTGAAAATGATGCATCAGGAAACGGGCTCGATGCTCAAAGCGATCCTTGCCTTTGGCTTTGATGGCCCCTGGACATCCAGCGGCGGTTCATTTCGCCTGGCGCGAGAAATTGGGTTCGACATCGCCCACTATGCGAAAAACATTCACCACAAAAACGGGAAAGTCACCTTCCTGGAAATTGGTGCCGCCTGGGCGGGTTTTCGCGCTGAGGAATGTGCCGGCCATCAGGCGACGATTTCCGGGCTTTCCGGGGAGTTCAGGGAGCAACTTGGGGAAAGCGTATTCCTGCACTTCACTAATCTCACACCGTGGCATGCATCGCTGCCAAAAGGCGTGACTGAGCATCCTTACGTGACAGCAGCCGGGCTGGGAGCGCTGGAAAACAGAGGTGTTCAGGCAGGTGAGGTCGATATTATCTACTCCCAGGCAGCGGCCTATTTCGAACAGGATTACACGGCTTTCCTTCGCAGCGCTGCACGCCTGCTGAAAGAGGATGGCGTCCTGATCTTCAACCATGACCCTGTTCTGGCGAGCGCGATGGATGAAGTCGCCTGGGAGCACGGACTGCGGCTGGTCAGACGTAAGCAAATGGGAGGAATGAATGGCGCGATTGCCCGTTATCACCGGCTTCGTTCGTCCCCGGTAAGTCAGATGGTCTTCCCCGGCGTAAAGCGGGCAGAGGATGAAGAAGTGGTCTGTGAATCACTGGTTATGTCGGCGCTTCGTCGCAACGTAGAGGTGTAACGCCCGATATGTTGACGCGCAGACATTTTCTCACCACCACAGGAGCGTTGCTGATGACAACATTACTGCCGGGGGAAACCCTGGCAGCCTCTCTGGCTGAAAAAGTCAGTGAAACATGGCAAAAAATAAACACCCGCCGCAATCAACAAGAGGCGATAACGCCGGGCTGGGTTTTGCAGTCGCTCGGGCTTAAACCTGGCTCAACTGAACTGCGAAGAGCCATTTTTGAGCTGGTCAGGCGGATACCCTATCAGCTCGGTGCATGGAATGGCGAAAGCATGAGTCTGTTTCAGCAGGGCTTTGGCGACTGCCGTCATAAAGCCGCTGCTGCCGAACGACTGCTGACCGATGGTGGCATTACGGCAAAGCGAAAGCTGGTGCGGTTTGACTGGGCTGATTTGCCTGTACCTGCGGATATTCTGGCAATTTTGCCGCAAACACAGGGATTTCATGACACTGTGGCTTTTGAGCTACAGGGCAAAACATACCTGTTTGATGCCACCTGGGATATGGCCTTGCGCGGAGCGGGTTTCCCGGTGATGCCTTCCTGGGATGGCAACTCTGATACCTGGCCGGTGACTTCCCGGATGTCGACGCAGCAAACCGTACTAATGCCGCAGCCAGGGCAGGACATTTACAGCACTAACCAGATGAGCTGGCCGCAGCGCGAGAAAACCATGGCGTTTAATCAGGCACTGAATAACTGGCTGGAGGTCATTCGGGCTAACCGTGATGACTGGTGCACCATTATCCATAGTGATATTGAAGCCACCCGGTTGAGCCTGAAAACCTGTCTGGGACAACTGAGTTAATTCCCTTCTCGTCAGGAGGGGCTGCGCAGGGAAGCGGCGATAACACCTTCGACACTTTTTATGCTGCTTCAGGTATAACGCTGGGATACCTGAAGCTTTTTTATTTAACATCCAAGATAACAGACGAATCAGTATCCTCCTCACCCGGATAAAGCTTGTCATTTTTTTCAGGTCCCTCTATGCTTTGAATATCCCCCTGGGGGGGATGTGATTTCAAACCAAGAGATTTCCTGATGCTCAACATTCTTTCTAATCGTACCTATCGCCACCTGTTTATGGCACAGGTTATCGCCCTTATTGGCACCGGTCTGGCGACCGTTGCGTTAGGGTTACTGGCCTACGATCTCGCAGGTGACAGAGCCGGGGCAGTGCTGGGTACCGCGCTGGCTATCAAAATGAGCGCCTATATTCTTGTTGCGCCCGTGGCGGCGGCTTTTGCCGATAAATTCCCGCGTCGCACCATGCTGGTAACACTGGACCTGGTTCGCGCTCTCGTGGCTATCACGCTGCCTTTTGTCACCCAGATATGGGAAATCTACATCCTGATCTTCATTCTTCAGGCTGCCTCGGCGGCGTTTACGCCTACTTTCCAGGCAACTATCCCGGATATTCTTCCTGACGAACGTGAATATACCCGGGCGCTGTCTCTGTCACGTCTGGCCTACGATCTTGAAAGCGTCATCAGCCCTATGCTGGCGGCTGCACTGCTGACGGTCATGAGTTTCCACAACCTGTTTGCCGGTACGGCAGTCGGGTTCCTTGCTTCAGCAGCTCTGGTTGTTTCCGTGACACTGCCGAAGATGAAAGCGTTAACGGTCAAACGCAGCATCTATGACAAAACTACACGAGGTATGCGCATCTTCCTGAAAACGCCCAGACTGCGCGGCCTGCTGGCACTCAACATGGCCGTAGCGGCAGCGAGTGCAATGGTTATCGTCAACACCGTCGTTCTGGTTCAGGCGGACTTTGGTTTCTCACAGCGGTCTACCGCTATTGCGCTGGCCTTCTTCGGCGTGGGGTCCATGGTATCGGCCCTGGTTCTCCCCAGACTCCTCGACAACATGAGCGACCGTATGCCGATGCTTGCAGGTACGGCGCTTTTAGTCATTGGCCTGGGGTCAGGCATTTTCCTGAAGGATTACATCACGCTGGTTGTGCTCTGGGCACTGCTGGGGGTGGGCTATTCACTTTCTCAGACACCGGGTGGTCGCCTGCTGCGCCGTTCGTCAACAGCGGAAGACAGACCGGCGCTGTTTGCCGCCCAGTTTGCACTGTCACATTCATGCTGGCTGGTGACTTATCCGCTGGCCGGATGGGTTGGTGCGGCATGGGGGACACAGGCTTCATTCATCGCCCTGACTGTTGTGGCAACATTGTCGCTGGTCACCGCCGTACTTATCTGGCGTCCTGAGCATGAAGTGTACGCTCAGGTTCACAGCCACAAAGACCCGGAAACAAACAACGAATCGACCCATGAGCATGATTTCGTCATTGACGATGAACATCCGTCCTGGCCGAAGAAAGAGAAGTAATTTCCCAAAAAAAGACAACGTATCAGGAGAGGATAAGCCGATAAAAAGTGTGACCATGGCGTTGATACACATTATCTTATCCCTTCCACCTGGAGAGGATAAACCATGACCGTTCATGCATCACACCCTGACATTATTAAAAGACTTAAACGTGCCGCAGGGCACCTGAAAAGTACCATCCAGATGCTCGAAGATGAGAAAGCATGTCTGGATATCGCCCAGCAACTGCACGCTGTGGAAAAGGCGATAACGAATGCGAAGCGTACCTTAATTCATGACCATCTGGATCACTGCCTGGAGGATGCCCTTCATGCTGACCACACGGAGTCTGATAAGACGCTTAGCGAATTTAAAGAGATAACTAAATATCTTTAAGGCAAGCGAAACATGACTGATTTTTCCACTCTTTTACAGCAAGGCGTGGCCAATGCCTGGCTGTTCATCCCCAGCGCTATTTTGCTCGGTGCGCTTCACGGACTGGAGCCAGGGCATTCCAAAACGATGATGGCCGCCTTTATTGTGGCCATCCGGGGAACGGTCAAGCAAGCGGTATTACTGGGGCTTGCCGCGACAATTTCTCATACGTCTGTTGTCTGGCTCATTGCGTTCGGCGGAATGTATATCAGTCAGAAATTCACTGCTGAATCAGCCGAACCCTGGTTTCAGCTGATTTCCGCCGTCATCATTCTCGGTACGGCGGCATGGATGTTCTGGCGAACCTGGCGCGGCGAAAAGCTGTGGAAGATGGAGCAGGAAGAGGAACACAGCCACGGTCATCACGATCATGACGAAACCCGCATCATCGATACGGGCCATGGCAGCGTTGAACTCTCGATTTTCGAAGAAGGACAACCCCCTCACTGGCGTTTACGCTCGCTCAGCGGCAAGAAATGGGAAGCTCGCGACATTTCTCTGGTGACCAACCGTGGTCCAGGGACATTTTCACAGGTATTTGATTTCGTCGAAAAAGACGGGTTTATGGAATCGGCCCTGGCGATCCCGGAGCCACACAGCTTTGATGTTCGCCTGTCTTTAGGCCATCGCGGCCATGTGCATGATTATGATGTGGAATTCCGTGAACATGAACACGACCACGATCATTCCTCGCTGGAAGGTCTGGATGTTAATTCTCGCGAATATCAGGATGCTCACGAAAAAGCGCATGCGAACGACATCAAAAAACGTTTTGCGAATCGCAGCGTAACCACCGGACAAATAATCCTGTTCGGCCTGACCGGCGGCCTTATTCCTTGCCCGGCAGCCATTACCGTTTTGCTGCTCTGCATCCAGGTGAAGGAATTTACGCTCGGTGCCGCGCTGGTACTGTGTTTCAGCATCGGTTTAGCGATCACGCTGGTTTCAGTGGGCGCAGCGGCGGCTTTCAGCGTTCGTCAGGCAACCAAACGCTGGAGTGGCCTGGATACGCTGGCGCGGCGGGCTCCATACTTCTCAAGCGTACTGATTGCACTTGTCGGCATTTACATGGGCTATCACGGCTGGATCGGCGTAACGAGCTGATTTTCTCCTGTATGAATCTCACGCCTGAACCCACCAACCGGTGGGTTTTATATTTCTGAAGCCCATCATATTTTTATCCCCCTGCCGGGGATAGGAATTGAGCTTTTATAGCCGCTCATTTATCATCGACAATATCCCCCATGGGGGATGTAAAATTATAAATGGAATCTGCTATGCAAAAACAATATTTCAGTCAGTTCGTCACCGGAGTGTTACTCACTTCGTTCATCGCCATTCCTGCTCTGGCAGCGCAAGGTGGCTTCTCCGCAGAGAAAGAGCCTGTCGTCACTGAGCACATGTATGCCGGTCATAAAGTTCAGCAGGAGAATAGTCAAAGCCGGATTCAGATCGTATCGTCAATGCACGAAGGGGCGTGGATCACACTGGAAGGCAATGTTGTCAGCCAGCAGCAGGACGAGTGGTATACGTTCCGCGACCCAACCGGTACCATCAAAGTCCGCATCCCGCAGAAAGTCTGGAACGGGCAGCACTTCGATGCTCAGGACCTGGTACGGGTCAGTGGACCGGTAAGCCATGAAAATGATGGTTCAATTTTATATGTTGCAGTTATCAGCAAACCCTAAAACACAATTCTGACGGGCTATGTTTTTTTATATATATAGTTCGTCAACCAAACGTCCGCTTCTCGCTCTTAGCGGACATTAGCATAGGCTATTTACCATAACGCCGCATTACGCGCACCGCCCAGACTGACTCAGCGCGTTTCTGGCATATCCCCGGTAAAACAAGTAACAAACCACCCGAAAATGAACACCAGAAACGCGACTTAAGAATCTACCCTATGAATGGATATGCACTCAACCGAATCGATCTTGGTTTCAATCTTTTTTATCGGGATCAGGCTTCTTTTTAGGTAACTTCGGGGGCTTAA
>OKAC01000148.1_pt1 | contig 17633 bp, 19 predicted proteins | sample 1613361 | NCBI WGS metagenome assembly OKAC01 (sample SAMN04436851, study PRJEB24849) | human gut metagenome | biome: human gut; feature: NICU; material: stool | host: Homo sapiens | place: USA: Saint Louis, MO | collected 2011-09-24
CTGCTGAACCGCTCTTCCGATCTGAAGTGTTCAAATATAATAAATAGACTTTCAAAAACAAAACTCTAATATTGCAATCTTCTTTTTTGCACACTATTATCGCCCAATAACACCCCTTTTTATCAATGGAATGAAACCTTGAACATATCCTTATTTACACGCATAGCGCCTCTGGCCGTCATTTTATTAGTGGGCTGTAATTCAACGCAGTCCAGACAATCCGCCAGATTAATGAAACCATTATCTGATACGACATTAAGCCAACAACAAACGGAACAGCAGAGAGTCGCAGATGAGCAAGCGCGTTTAGACTCCTGCCGTAAGGCTCTTGAGTCTCTGAAAGAAGTGAATCCAAAGCAGGCAGACAAACTCGGTAATGAGTTCACCGCCCTGCTGAGCGCTGCAACCCAATATAATTCTGTAAGTTGTAGTGCCTGTAAATTATCTTTCTCATCAAGTGAGAAGTTAGCTTCATCAGCCACATACAAGCGTGGAGAAAGTGATTTCCCATCTGTTGAACGTTGCATACGAGCAATCGTAGTATGATCCTCAAGAGGGTTTATAAAGTATGGTGAATGAGTTGTTAATAGCACCTGCCAATCTGGATGTTTACCAAGTTCATAAAGATGCGCTTGCGCCGCTCTGGCAGCCATTGGGTGTAACGCATTTTCTGGCTCATCCATTAAAAGAATATATCCGGGCAAGGCTGGATCGTCTGTATCTTCAGGAACAGGGGCGCCATTTTCAATAGCATCTATTTGTTGTTTCAGAAGATTTATATTTTCACTTTTTACATTTTTCCTCACCTCTTTTTTAAGTTGTTCTCTAAAGGATTTAAGAAGAGCTTCTCGCTTTTCATTTTGTCGGCTAATTTCATTATGAACCTGGAGCATTGCCCAAAAAAGAGCTCGTCTTGCTCCTGTCCCCTGTTGCCCAATGCGATAGTTTCCCGCAGCCTCTTTGACTAATAAACCAGACCCCTGCTTTAATAAATTGTCTATTTTAAGCTCAGGTGGATTCATTTCAACACTGAGCTGAACACCAAGAGCAGGAAAGACATGTTGAAACCCTGTCTGAATTTGTCGAGAAATAGAAGAAAATCGTTCTTGATGAGGTTCAGCGATCTCATTTACAGCTTTAACCAAAGCTGCTTTAACTTTTGATATTTGTGACTCTTTATTACACTCCAGAGCCTTCAACTCTTTCACTAAGGGAGTCAACGCAAGAGTGAGCAATGTCTCTTCTGTAGTCGCTGCATCATCCAGTGATCTAATTCGCATTGGTCTTGGCAAACGTGATTTAAAAACATTATCGGCTCCACCGGCCTTGCTGTCCTCTGACCAGTCTTCAGTCTGAGGATCCCATGTTTTTCTTGTTGGTTTTCCCGTTTCATCCCAAACCCATAAACTGAACCGCCCCGGGTTTCCTGGAGAGTGTTTTATCTGTGAACTCAGGCTGCCAGATCATTGTTTCCGATGGAAGCATAATAAGCTTTTTCTGCTTCTGCCGGAGGAGTATGGCCCAGCCTTCCCAGCAATCGTCGATTGTTATACCAGTCCACCCACGTTAGTGTGGCCAGTTCCACTTCTGCACGGTTTTTCCAGCTCTTACGGTGTATTACCTCCGCTTTGTAAAGACCATTGATGCTCTCAGCCATCGCGTTGTCATACGAGTCGCCTGTACTCCCTGTTGATGCCAGTAATCCGGCTTCTTTTAGTCGCTCCGTATAGGCCAGTGACACATACTGAGAGCCTTTATCGCTGTGATGGATGGTGCCAGACGGACGACGGGCCCACAACGCCTGCTCCAGCGCATCCAGCACGAATGTCGTTTCCATAGACGATGAGACCCGCCACCCCACGATGTATCCGGCAAACACATCAATGATGAACGCCACATAGACGACCCCCTGCCATGTGCTGAGTAGAGTAAGAGGCAGGGCGTAGTCGGACTATTTCCCTGCCTCTCCTCCCCGAACCGGACGTGCACCTTTCAGCGCATCCGGCTCTCCATTTAAATGCTGGCGAACGCCATTGCCACTTCTGTAAAGCGCGATGTATACGTGTTTCTGGTCTCCGTCCTCAGATAGGGATTACCTTCGGGTAGCCGCCAGCGGAACAGCTTCTTGCCTTGCCCCACCAACCAGTACAGTATTTCGCCGCTGAGCTTGCCGTGATTGGTTTTACCAAATAAAACCCACGTTTTGCTCTGACCCGGTTTCGGTGATTTACACCACCACCTCATCAGGGAAGCGATACCTGTACGGTATTTGCGGGCCAGCCAGTGAGCCAGCTTCCAGAACACGACACGGTCGATATAACTGAAGACTTTGGCCTTAAAATCAACGAACTGATAGAACATGGCCCAGCCTTTCAGTTTTCGGTTGAGTTGTTCAGCCATATCGACTTTGCTTTCACTGTAGTTGCCTGATAACAGTGCTGTCAGCGATGCGGCGAAGTTTCTGGCTTTCTCCTGCGGGATCGTTGAGACCACTCGCATCTCGCCATAACGACTGCGTTTGCGAATGATCCTGTGCCCCAGAAAGATAAAGCCGTCATTAACATGGGTGATTTTAGTCTTATCCATGTTCAGCCTGAGTTTCAGACTGCCTTCGAGCACACCCCGACACTCCTCCCTGATGGCTTCCGCCTGTGCTTTGGTGCCTTTGACGATGAGGACAAAATCATCGGCATAGCGGCAGTACGCCACCGCGGGTTTCCACTGCCAGTTTTCTCTGACCGCCGTACTTCGGCCCCGTTGGATACTGTTATTCCAGTACCACCGATCTTTTCTGGCTTTCCCGCTCAGGTAGCGCTCATGCAGGTATTGATCGAACTCATTCAGCATGATGTTCGATAATAGCGGCGATATAACACCGCCCTGTGGCACACCTTCACTGGCCGCCCGAAAGAGACCGACATCGATATGTCCCGCCTTGATGGTTTTCCACAGCAGAGTCATGAAACGTGCGTCACTGATCCTGCGGCGTACAGCCTTCATCAGCAGTCGATGATGTACGGTGTCGAAGTAACTGGACAGGTCGCCTTCAATCACCCAGCGTCCCCGGGTTTCACCACAGTCTGTGAGCTGTAATTTCACCGTGCGGATCGCGTGGTGGACACTGCGCTCAGGCCGGAAGCCATATGAGAGCGTATGAAAATCACTCTCCCATATCGGCTCCATCGCCATCAGCATGGCCCGCTGAACAATACGATCCCGCAACGCGGGGATACCCAGTGGTCGCAGTTTGCCGTTGCTTTTAGGGATGTAAACCCGTCTGGCGGGCAAGGGCTGGTAGTGGCCTGAGAGTAATTCATCCCTGAGGATTTGCAGCTCAACAGCCAGTCTGGCCTGTAGCATTGTTTTGTTCACGCCATCAACGCCGGGGGTATGGGCCCCCTTTGATGAAAGCGTGATCCGCGCCGCTTCAGCCAGCCATTCTGGTTGTGTTATCAGACGCAGCAGCCGTTGAATCCGTAGGGACGGATCGGTGGCTGCCCATGTGGCAAGCTTGCGTTGCATTTCGCTGATTATCAAAGGTCTTCACCTCGTTAGGTCAGTTAATTCACGTCGCAAACACATTCAAACTGCTTCCCTTCGCCATGTAATGGGCTTTCCCCATCGCGGACTACTACGGAAGCTCCGCCAGCCAGCGCGTCATCGGAGCCATGCCCCCTTAACATCCGTCGCTGACCTTCCCCGGTTTACCTGCCTGGACTCAGGCATACTGAGGAGGCTGCCCGTCGCACTCTTTATCCTTGCTTGCCGCAAGTTGGCAGAAGTCAGCAACGCAAGCGTGATAGACGCTGCTGCCCCGGTGTTTCGCATACATGTCAAAACACCTTCGACCGGTAGTGCTTACGTATCACTGCCAGTTCCTCCTGCACGGCCTGTCAGATCACGTAGGCCGTGGTGACGTTTTCAACCCACAGAGGCGGATTAACGGGTTCATGTTCTTCAGCCTTTCAGTACTTAACCTTGAGGATCATCTCGGCTTAGTGATCTCGCCTCAATCCCCGTTGTCAGCGGGTTACATCACCCTGCGGGCATGCCGCAGGTCACTGCCGCTCAGGTTCTCCACCGTCACACCCGGTGGGATTGTTGGGTTTCTCATCGTGAGTTACCGGTTCAATATTCCAGACAGACTCGCGGTTCATTTAAGCATCCATGCCCGCCCTGAACTCCGGGCACACCGTAAGTAAAATCAGCCACCCACAACTGGTCAGGACGTTCTGCCACAAACTGACGGTTTACGCGGTCGCCTGCGGCAACGGCTTTCCGGCTGACGGTAGTGCGGACCTTTTTACCCCGGAGAACACCGGCAAGTCCCATAACCGCCATGAGGCGCGCCACTGTACATCTGGCTACCCTGATTCCTTCCCGTAACAACTGACGCCAGACTTTACGCACACCGTATACCTGATGATTCCCATCGTATACGCGCAGTATCTCTTTCTTCAGCCAGTCATCGCGCTGCGCACGGGCACTGCGTTTATCAGGATGATGTCGCTGTTGCTGACAGTGGTAATACGTTGACTATGAGACGACAATAACTCAGTCCGCCTGGCGCCGATTATTCTGGCCGGTTTTGTAACCTGAGTGTCATTTACATGATCCAACAGGAAATGGCGTGACGTTCAATACTTCTCAGGTCAGTTACTATATGACTCAGCGTAAGAAAGGTATAACTCAGCATATCTCGGCCATGAAGGCTGGTATCTCAGTCCGTTCTGGTCGTCGGATCGAAAAAGGAGAGTGGGCAAAAAACAGTGTTCGGCACTGGCGCACACGCAAAGATCCTCTGGAAGCTGTGTGGGACAGCATGCTTGTTCCTCTGTTGAAAGAGAGGCCGGCTCTGACACCAACAACTCTGCTGGAGATGCTACAGGATAAATATCCCGGCCAGTACCCCAACAGCCTTCGAAGAACAATGCAACGGCGGGTCTGCGAATGGAAGCTACAGTATGGTGCAGAGCAGGAGGTCATGTTCCGCCAGCGACATCAGCCCGGTCTGCGAGGTCTGTCGGACTTTACTGAACTGAAAGGTGTAGTTGTCACCATCGCCGGTAAGTTGTTGGCGCATAAGTTGTATCACTTCCGTCTGGAATGGAGCCACTGGAGCTGGATGCGGGTTGTGCTGGGTGGTGAGAGCTTCTCTGCTCTGGCTGAAGGTCTGCAGGAAGCCCTCGGACAACTGGGCGGAGTGCCGGTAGAACATAAAACGGACAGCCTGAGGGCAGCATGGAAACAACAGGGCGAAGATGGACGCCGCGAGCTGACTGAGCGTTATGCTGCTCTCTGTCAGCACTACGGAATGCAGGGCGTACACAATAATGCCGGTCGGGGCCACGAAAATGGCTCGGTTGAAAGTGCCCACGGACATCTGAAAAGGCGTATCTGTCAGGCGCTGATACTGCGGGGCAGTAACGACTTCAGCACCATAGAAGAATATCAGGCCTTCATCACTCAGCAGGTTATGCGGCACAACCGTAACAATCAGGATCTGGTCAAGGAAGAACGTCTTCATCTGAAACCGCTGCCGCTTCGTCGCAGTGCTGACTATGATGAGCTGACTGTGAGGGTTAGCCGCAGCAGTACCATCAATGTGAAGCACGTCGTCTACAGCGTACCTTCCCGGCTTGTAGGTCAACTGTTACGGGTCCGGTTATGGGACGATCGTCTGAGCTGTTACGTTGGCAGCAGCGAGGTCATGAGCTGCCCACGTGTCAGACCAGAAAAAGGGAAGACGCGGGCCCGTCGTATCGACTTCCGACATGTGATCGACAGTCTGGCAAAAAAGCCCGGTGCGTTCTGCCATGCAACGCTGAGAAATGACATCCTGCCAGACGATGAATGGCGGAGGCTGTGGCGTCGCTTATGTAATCATCTGGAACCCGACATGGCAGGCAGGCTGATGGTACATGCTCTGAAACTGGCTGCAGGATACGACGATATCTCAGTCGTGGCAAAAGGTATGGAGCAGATGCTGAATACCCCGGGAAACGTGGATCTGCACCGGCTGATGCGCTTCCTGGGTATAAAGGAAAAGGCGTTGCCGGTAGTCAATGTGAAACAGCATAACCTGAGCAGTTATGAGCAACTACTGCGTGGCAAGGGAGGTTCGCAGTGAGCAATATCCATCACCTTGAACGCAGCCTGCGTAAACTACGCCTGACACGAGTTGGAGCTGAATGGCACGCTCTGGAAAAACGAGCACTGGCAGAAGGCTGGACACCATCGCGCTATCTTCTGACGCTATGCAATGAAGAACTCCTGTGGCGCGAGAGTGAAAAACTGCGTCGTTATAAAAAGGAGGCCCGGTTGCCAGTTGCCAAAACGCTAAGCGAATACGACTTCAGTCAGGTGCCGGAACTGAATGGAGCTCAGTTCCGGCAACTCTGTGAAACGACAGACTGGGTTGATGCAGGAGAAAACGTTCTGCTGTTCGGAGCCAGCGGGTTGGGGAAAAGCCATCTGGCGGCAGCGATCGTGGATGGCGTAGTAGGCCAGGGCTACCGGGCCCGGTTCTACAGCGCAGGAGAGTTGTTGCAGGAACTACGTAAAGCCAGAGCGCAGTTGAAACTGAATGAGCTGCTACTGAAACTGGATCGCTACCGGGTGATAGTGGTGGATGATCTTGGCTATGTCAAACGCGACAGCGCCGAAACGGGAGTACTGTTCGAGTTAATAGCGCATCGCTATGAACGTGGGAGCCTGGTGATAACCAGTAACCATCCGTTCAGCATGTGGGGCAGCATCTTCGTGGATGAGACTATGGCGGTGGCGGCGGCAGACCGGCTGATCCATCACGGATATATGTTCGAACTGAAAGGTGAAAGCTACAGGAAAAAGACAGCGAAGGCAGTAACAAGCGCGACTTGATGTCGCACTGAAGGGTGCGGCCAGTATAGTTGGCGCGAGTCGGCAAAACTAGTTGACGTCTAATAGTTGACGGGGCAATATGTAGTTCACTGCATACCGGTCCGACCCCGTACAGCTTACGCAGCTTATCCAGCAGTGGCATCACTTTTTCCAGAGGCGGTCGAACTCCGCCTTCGCAAAATAAGCGGAAGCCTGGCGAAGGATATCGTTACTGCGGCGCAGTTCACGATTTTCACGTTCCAGCTCTTTCAGACGCTGACGTTCAGCGGTGGTGAGCCCGCCATCACCGCCTCCGGTATCTCGCTCATGCTGGCGTACCCAGACACGCAGAGTCTCCGGTGTATAGCCAATCTTTGGGCAATGGAACAAATTGCCGCCCACTGTGAGTCATATTCGCCCTGACTTTCCAGAAGCATACGAATCGCCCTCTGACGGACTTCGGGGGAAAAACGAGTATTTTTAGTCATCCTGTTTACCTCTTTCTCAGGGAGTTTAGTCTCCAGGATTCCCGGGGCGGTTCAGGATATGATTTTTACCTGTCAGAACATTATCAGATGGAACGTACAGGATGGATCAGGAAATGACGTTTTCACTCAGCTATGAACAACTGACCCGGTTTGCGGAAAAACGCATCCGGGAATGCAATCTGGACAGCCACGGCGTAACTTATCTCTGCGAGTCAGCCAAAGCCGGAGCCGTGCTGATCTTCTGGCATGAACTGGCCATAAATGGCTATACCTCAATGAATGCCATAAAGAGACAGGAGATCATTGACGCCGACCATCAGCGCCTCAGAAAGCTCATCTGGCCGGAGGATGACTGGAAATGACTCAGAGCCGCCGACCGTCGCCACTGCAGCGGAGAGTGCTGATTGTGCTGGCTGCCCTTGATGAAAAACGGCCAGGACCCGTGCTGACGCGGGACATAGAACGGGTGCTGGAGCAAAGCGGGGAAGCCCCGGTCTACGGGCCAAACCTGCGCGCCTCCTGCCGTCGTCTGGAGGATGCCGGCTGGCTGCGTACCCTGCGCGCTCCGAACCTGCAGCTGGCAGTGGAGCTGACGGACGCCGGCCGGGCCGTGGCACAGCCTCTGCTGCCCGCAGGCGGCACTTCTGCCACTGATCTGGCGGTGGAGCTGAACGGCATAACGTATCAGGCCTGCCGTGGGGATTTTGTGGTGCGTCTCGACGGCAGCACCTGTCTGCAGTTATGGAATAAAGAAGGCAGGGTGGTACGCCGGGAGGGCGATCCGCTGGAAGTGGCGCAGTGGCTGCAGGCCTGTCACGATGCAGGAATGGAGGTTCGCGTACAGATAAATGAAAGTGCCGCTCCGTAAGAACACGCCTGTGCACGGTTTACACATCATCCCATGGTGGCAGCCGGTTAACTTTCCTGCGCCACCAGTGGAAAGAGGCCATGAGCAGTCCGGACAAAAACCCCCCCGTGATACTTATAATAATGGCCTCACCTGCCACCATTCCTGACGGCCCCCAGTAGATAAACCACATTGCACATCCCCAGGAAATGCCCCATAAGCCCCCCGTCAGCACCGTGACCTGCCAGAACGGCATAAAGGGTAATGGCGGAAGCCGGATACCCAGCCGCCAGAGAATACGCAGAAGAGGAGGGGCATAATTGCTCCGCCACATCTTTTTGCTGTCCATCAGGGCAATGGCCCGGGCTTTTTTCTGCTCAAAAGTCACAGGAGCACCTCCGTTCCATGATGTAAACGTGACACAGCTTATTGTTATTGATTATTATTATCATGCTGTGGTTATGTTGTCATGCATCAGTACACTGACAAAAGTGCAAAAGAAAGGAAAACTGGCAGATGAACAGAAAATATTATTTTAATAATATGTGGTGGGGATGGGTGACGGGGGGATATATGCTGTATATGTCATGGGATTATGATTTTAAATACAGATTACTGTTCTGGTGTATTTCTCTCTGCGGAATGGTTTTGTATCCGGTTGCAAAATGGTATATTGAAGATACAGCTCTGAAATTTACCCGGCCTGATTTCTGGAACAGCGGTTTTTTTACTGATACACCTGGAAAAATGGGATTGCTTGCTGTTTATACGGGTACTGTTTTCATATTATCTCTTCCGTTAAGTATGATATATATTCTTTCTGTTATTATAAAAAGGCTGTCTGTAAGATAGACAGCCTGTCTTATATTTTATTTAAATACCCCAGAACTTATGCCACAAGAATTATCTAAAAGTTGCCGTTCTACTCCGTTAGTTTGTAGTTCTATCATAGTCTTATTAACTCGATCACGAGGTCTGTATGACGGGGAAGCTTGCGCTGTAAGATTATATGATAATGCACATATTGTAATGATAGTTGTTTTTATCTTTGTGTTTAATGTGAAAATTTTATAAAGCATATAATGTTCCCTATTTTTATTTTGTTTATAATTTATTGGTTGTATGTTAAATCTATCATAAGTCTAATGATTAAAATGGTTAGTGGTGTCAGGATTAGTGAAAATAAAGGATGTAATATGCTATTCTTTCTCTGTAAGTACTTGAGAATACTAAACCATAGTACAAGAATGATTATGTACATGTAGTGAGAATTGGAAAACATAGTTTCTTCCCGTGTTAATGAGAGTATGTGTTTTTATGTGGGGATATGTACACCCCATATAGATGTATTATGTTATATTTATAATATACCTCGGCAAAATAAAAGGATTGTTATAGAAATAGGGAAGGCTATAAAAAAGCTTATATTAAGGTCTGTTTTCTTCTTAGAAAAATAATTCTTTGTTCTAATTATTATAGATGTAATCCCCCAAACAATAAAAAGAATGGAGCTGCTTGTAATTATTTGATATATCAAAATTGTTTTCCTCTATTTTTGTGTAGATAGATGTTAATGGCACTGGGTGCATTTATTCGTAATTTCTTTTTCCATGCTGGGCCAGCAGGAGCATTTGAACAGAAACTTGATTAATCATGAAAACACATCACTTATCGAAGAAAAAAATATAAACTAACAGAATAACTATAGATGCAGGGAAAGCTAAGAATAAGCTTATAGCTGGGGCTGTTTTTTTGTTGAATTTCCAGTTTGTGACTCTGATTATTACAGCTATAGTCATCCAGACTATAATTAAAATAGAACTGCCATTGATAAAATCATATTTCAAAATAAATTCTCCTGTATTTGTCACTCAATCGGTGGTTTATGTGACTATATTCGCAAAAACTGGTCGCAGAAAAGTCCTGTTTTCAGCTTGGAAACCCGGTAATCAGAATAATGGATAGGGGAACAAAAATCTCTGTATAGAACGCTCCATTGAGGGAGAGAAAACGTGTCATTTTGACCCGTTCGGTATTCAGAACACACAAAACCGATCGCGGGTCGCTTTCGTGCATAGTTATGCAGCCATCTAAAAACGATTCTGGCGCGTTTTTCTGGTTTGGCCTGGTGTTTTCTTGTCTTTTTGCGTTTTTTGCGCCAGAAAGCGGCTGAGGGCGTTTTAAGGGGTACGTACAACGGGAGTTATGGTAAATGGATCGGTTTTTCGGGAAGGATCGACAGGATTTGCCGTTGGGTGTAGTGTAAGCGACTGAAAAACAAACGCCCCTGAAATCATGTCCAGATCCGGCAGAACCAGCCTCATGCGCAGTTCTGGCTGGTTTTTGACGTTGATCGCGAGGGGGCAGCGATTGACTGGAGCGACCGGAACGCTCCCGCGCCGAACATCACCGTAAAAAATCCTGTGAACGGTCATGCTCACCTGCTCTACGCGCTCAATATCGCCGTGAGAACCGCGCCGGACAGCTCGGTTAAGGCGCTGAAATACGCCGCTGCGATTGAACGTTCGCTGTGTGAGAAACTTTGTGCTGATGTGAACTACAGCGGACTGATTTGTAAAAATCCGTTCCACCTGGAATGGCAGGTGATGGAGTGGCGAGAGGAAGCCTATACCCTCGATGAACTGGCTGATTATCTCGATTTGAGCGCCTCAGCGCGCCGTAGCATCGATAAACATTACGGGATGGGGCGAAACTGCCACCTGTTCGAAATGACGCGCAAATGGGCTTACAGGGCGATTCGTCAGGGCTGGCCCGAATTCTCACAGTGGCTTGATGCCGTGATTCAGCGTGTCGAAATGTACAACGCATCGCTTCCCGTTCCGCTTTCACCGCCTGAATGTCGGGCTATTGGCAAGAGCATTGCGAAATACACGCACAGGAACTTCACGCCGGAAACTTTCGCACAGTATGTGGCTGATACGCACACATTAACGTACGTTTTCGTTCCATTGGCCCTCACCCCCCGATAACGACCCAGGTAGCGCGCCGTATTCCCCCCGCCGGCCGTTTTCTTCGACATGTACATCAGGCGCGGAACTCATCGGGGCGCAGGAATGAAATCCCATTCAGACTCCGGATAGATTCAAGCAAGCCCACTTATCGTCAAAATCGGTGTTGCAAAAACGGGAGTGACCATAGATCCGTTTTCCAAGCGGACCCATAATATCGGCTGGTAAACATCACTCGCTAGTGCATTCTTTTTGTTGGTAATGATAATCATTTACATTCATTCTTTGATGTTTTATCATAATTAATGTTTTGTCAATAAATATATGGAAACATATTGTTTCAGATGGGAATATGAGAAAGTTCATCCTTATTTCTATGATAACGTTAGCTAGTGTTAGTCTGGGAGCCTGCAGACAGAATGTCACCATAAAGCAGGATGCGCCAGGGCAGAAAGCTTTCCTGACTGACGGGCAGATTTACGATTTGCACAGTGGCAAAATTATTTCTAGCAGCGAGCTTTTGGCGGATCTTGCTACCGCTCAACATCTTATTATTGGTGAAAAACACGATAATGCCGAGCATCATCAGATTGAGCTTTGGCTTATTCAAAATTTGCTCATCCAGCGACCACAGGGGAGTGTGTTGCTTGAGATGTTGACGTCAGAGCAACAGCCCCGAGTTAACCAAGTTAAATGTTGGCTGAAAGATAATCCTGTGGTTCGAGATAGCCGTGTTCAGGAACTACTTAACTGGCAAAAAGGGTGGTCCTGGGAGATGTATGGCGACATCGTCATGCAGCTATTACGTGGGCCTTACCCGCTGCTCAATGCCAACATTGGCCGGGAGCAGATATTGGCACTGTACAAAAAAAACGAATTTCCTAAAGGAAAAAAATCCACTGCACCTGTGGTACAAGAAGCTCTGCGTGAAACCATCATATCTATGCATGAAGGCAACCTTGAAAGCCAGCAACTGACGTCAATGCTCTCTATTCAGCAGCAGCGGGATCGCTACATGGCCCGCCAGCTTCTGAGTGCCCCGGTACCGTCGTTGTTGATTGCAGGTGGTTATCACGCGTCAAAAAGCATGGGCGTACCGTTACACATGGAAGATCTTGCCACCGGCACCCATCCAGTGGTGTTGATGCTTGCAGAAAAAGGAATGAACATCACAGTAGATCATGCTGACTACGTGTGGTTTGTAGCGCCAGATACAACAAAAAGGTAAACCATGGATGATGAATATTCTCCACTTCTCACAGTCGGTAAAATGGAGCAGCTGGTTTATCTGTTCTCTACTGCTTCATGGACTGATTTTCCTTGCGTTTATCTGGCGTTTTTCCGAAGTTCAGCCCGCTATGTCTCCTGCACCGGCGATCATGCTGCAATGGGCAGAAATTATAGAGGCTCCTTCTTCTCCACTTTCGCTTCCGGTGGGAATCGCTCAACAGGAGTCCGCAGTGACAGAAGAAAAGCAACAAACTGAGGACAGACAACAACGTCCTGTCACTGAAGACAGTGATGCAACCATTGAAATAACTAGGAAGAAAAAGTCATCCGATGGAGAAAAGAAAAAGACACGTCCACCTCGTAAGATAAAGGCTCAAACCAGCGACAGCAACCCCACAGCCGTTTCCAGTAATGCTGCACCTCAGGCTCTGGTCGAATCGTCCCGTATTGCTGCGCCTTTTAACAGTGACTCAACAAAGCGAGATAATTCTGAGGCATCTTGGGAAAGCAGAGTAAAAGGCCACCTAAACCGTTATAAACGTTACCCTGGCGATGCCAGAAAACGTGCACGAACCGGCACAGCCGTCGTGACTTTTACCGTAAACACGGAAGGCACTATTGTCAGTAGTTTCTTGGAAATCTCTTCAGGAACCTTTTCTCTTGACCGCGAAGCTATTGCTGTTTTAGAACGCGCTCAACCACTTCCCAAACCACCGCCTGAAATATTGGAGGGAGGATTATTTAAAGTAAAAATGCCGATTACCTTTAAGTTGAAGGAGTAAAGGGATAATTGGCCGTTCAAGTTCATTTAACTGAAATTTAATTTTCATTTTTATGCTGAACATTTTATCAAACTTTTCCACTGTCAAAAAAATCAAAAAGACAGTAGAACATAATTAATAAACAAATAGTTATACTTATCTTTATTAATATTATACCCAAGGAAATTTATGAACGTTATAAAACTGGCTATCGGCTCAGGCATATTATTGCTCAGCTGCGGTGCTTACTCACAATCCATCAGTGAAAAAACTAATTCCGACAAAAAAGGAGCGGCAGAATTCAGTCCGCTCAGCGTTTCTGTCGGGAAGACGACCAGTGAGCAGGAAGCTCTCGAGAAAACAGGCGCGACCAGTTCCCGGACAACGGACAAAAACCTGCAATCACTTGACGCAACAGTGCGTAGTATGCCTGGTACTTATACTCAAATAGATCCTGGTCAGGGAGCAATCAGTGTGAATATTCGAGGCATGAGCGGATTTGGTCGTGTAAACACTATGGTCGATGGTATTACCCAGAGTTTTTACGGAACCTCTACCTCCGGAACAACGACGCATGGTTCAACTAACAATATGGCTGGCGTACTTATAGATCCTAACTTACTGGTAGCAGTTGATGTTACACGCGGTGACAGCAGTGGCTCTGAAGGGATCAACGCCCTTGCCGGTAGTGCAAATATGCGTACTATTGGCGTTGACGATGTAATATTTAACGGTAATACATATGGCCTTCGTTCACGTTTCTCTGTCGGTAGTAATGGGCTGGGACGCAGCGGAATGATCGCCCTTGGTGGAAAAAGCGACGCTTTTACGGATACGGGAAGCATTGGCGTTATGGCTGCTGTGAGCGGCAGTTCTGTGTACTCTAATTTCTCAAATGGTTCTGGAATTAACAGCAAAGAGTTTGGTTATGATAAATATATGAAGCAGAACCCCAAATCCCAACTGTATAAAATGGATATCAGACCAGACGAATTTAACAGCTTCGAACTTTCCGCTCGAACCTATGAAAATAAATTTACACGTCGTGATATAACCAGTGACGACTATTACATTAAATATCATTACACCCCTTTTTCTGAATTAATTGACTTTAACGTAACGGCCAGTACCAGTCGCGGTAATCAAAAGTATCGTGATGGCTCGCTGTATACTTTCTACAAAACCTCAGCGCAAAATCGTTCTGACGCGCTGGATATCAACAATACCAGCCGGTTCACTGTCGCGGACAATGACCTGGAGTTTATGCTGGGCAGCAAACTGATGCGTACCCGCTATGACCGGACCATTCACTCAGCGGCGGGCGACCCGAAAGCGAATCAGGAATCGATCGAGAACAATCCGTTCGCACCCTCCGGCCAGCAGGATATTTCAGCGCTGTATACCGGGCTGAAGGTTACGCGCGGCATCTGGGAGGCAGATTTCAATCTCAACTACACACGTAACAGGATCACAGGGTACAAGCCCGCCTGCGATTCACGCGTTATCTGCGTGCCACAGGGTAGCTACGATATTGACGATAAAGAGGGTGGCTTCAACCCTTCAGTTCAGCTTTCTGCTCAGGTAACACCATGGCTTCAGCCGTTCATTGGCTACAGCAAATCCATGCGCGCCCCGAACATCCAGGAGATGTTCTTCTCTAATTCAGGAGGCGCATCCATGAACCCATTCCTGAAGCCTGAACGTGCAGAAACCTGGCAGGCGGGTTTTAACATTGATACCAGAGATTTACTGGTCGAACAGGATGCCCTGCGCTTTAAGGCTCTGGCGTACCGCAGCAGGATCCAGAACTACATCTACAGCGAGTCTTATCTGGTTTGTTCTGGAGGTCGTAAATGCAGTCTGCCTGAGGTGATTGGCAATGGCTGGGAGGGCATTAGCGATGAATACAGCGACAATATGTACATCTACGTTAACTCGGCAAGCGACGTTATCGCAAAGGGCTTCGAACTGGAGATGGATTATGATGCAGGTTTTGCTTTTGGCCGACTCTCTTTCAGCCAGCAGCAAACAGACCAGCCAACCTCCATCGCCAGCACCCACTTTGGCGCAGGGGATATAACCGAACTGCCCAGAAAATACATGACGCTGGATACTGGTGTTCGCTTCTTCGATAACGCGTTGACCCTGGGCACTATCATAAAATACACAGGCAAGGCTCGTCGCCTGTCGCCTGATTTTGAGCAGGACGAACATACCGGCGCAATAATCAAACAGGATTTGCCGCAGATCCCAACGATTATCGATCTCTATGGTACTTACGAGTACAACCGCAACCTGACACTGAAACTTTCGGTACAAAACCTGATGAACAGAGATTATTCGGAGGCGCTGAATAAGCTCAACATGATGCCAGGTCTTGGTGACGAGACCCACCCAGCCAATTCCGCGCGTGGCAGAACATGGATATTTGGCGGGGACATTCGTTTCTGATGACAATTTCCGCTAGGTTCAGACAATACGTTTTCTCTCTTATGTCAATTTTATTGCAGGAACGAAAAATGAATATTTTCACTTTATCCAAAGCACCGCTATACCTGTTAATTTCACTATTTTTACCCACGATGGCCATGGCTATCGATCCACCTGAACGCGAACTTTCGCGATTTGCCCTGAAAACGAATTACCTTCAGTCCCCTGATGAAGGCGTCTATGAACTGGCGTTTGATAATGCCAGTAAAAAGGTGTTTGCAGCAGTCACCGATCGTGTAAATCGTGAAGCCAATAAAGGCTATCTGTATTCGTTTAATTCAGATTCGCTGAAAGTCGAAAATAAATACACGATGCCATACCGGGCATTTTCGCTGGCGATAAATCAGGATAAACATCAGCTCTATATCGGACACACCCAGTCAGCGTCCCTGCGTATCAGTATGTTTGACACCCCAACCGGCAAACTGGTAAGAACCAGCGACAGGTTAAGTTTTAAAGCGGCAAACGCTGCAGATTCGCGTTTTGAGCATTTTCGCCATATGGTTTACAGCCAGGATTCCGATACCCTGTTTGTGAGTTATAGCAATATGCTGAAAACGGCCGAGGGCATGAAGCCTCTGCATAAGCTGTTAATGCTCGACGGGACGACGCTTGCCTTAAAAGGCGAGGTTAAGGATGCTTACAAAGGTACAGCGTATGGTCTGACGATGGATGAAAAAACACAGAAAATCTACGTTGGCGGAAGAGATTACATCAACGAAATTGATGCGAAAAATCAGACGCTGCTGCGTACCATCCCGTTGAAAGATCCGAGACCACAAATCACAAGTGTGCAGAATCTGGCGGTGGACTCCGCTTCTGACCGTGCCTTTGTGGTGGTATTCGACCATGACGATCGTTCCGGTACAAAAGATGGACTCTATATTTTTGACTTACGCGACGGTAAACAGCTTGGCTATGTGCACACAGGAGCCGGAGCTAACGCGGTGAAATACAATCCGAAATATAACGAACTGTATGTCACCAACTTCACTAGCGGCACCATCAGCGTAGTGGATGCCACCAAATACAGCATCACCCGTGAATTTAACATGCCGGTCTACCCAAACCAGATGGTGTTGTCGGACGATATGGATACCCTTTACATTGGCATCAAAGAAGGCTTTAACCGCGATTGGGATCCTGATGTGTTTGTGGAAGGAGCTAAAGAACGTATTCTGAGCATTGATTTGAAAAAGTCGTGATCGGGGGGAAAAAACATGGGATAAAAACTCCGTTATTCCACTAAACTGGCCGGACTAGGAAAAGCAAACATCTCTGTCCTGCCGGTACGCCTGTTACGCCGCTCCATGAGGCTGAGGAATCTCCAGAAAACGAGACAGGCACAGCATTGTACGATCAACTGATTTGTGCCAATAATTAAATGAAATCACAGCTATGCCTGTTCATGGGGTTCTAGGCCGGAACCCCAGATTTTTCCGATTGTTTGTTTTCTAACTGATTATTCAGTAGTTTTAGAGGGCTGACGCTCAGTGGAACGAAAACTCACGTTAAGAGGTTTTGACTATGATAAAAGTCAAAGTAGGGGTGAGTTTGGATATGGAAATTATTGTACTATAAGGAGAGCATGAAAAACCCTGGGGCAGTCACTGAATGAGGGACCAGCAGCGGTAAAATAACCAGCATAATTTCTGCATGGTCGATTTTTATACCGTGACAGGCTGTTTTTTATACTTGCACCGATTCCCGGGCACACTTAGCCTGTGTCAGGCCGGCATATACCTCAGCAGACTGATATCCCGCGCGTTTTTCTTCAGCCCTGATACATTCAGCCCCGCAATGGCCCGGCGGTATACCATCCGGCCGCCGCACAGCACGCATTCGAACGGGTCACGACTCAGGAACTGTTTCACCATTTGTGCATAGCACACTTTCGCCACTGCTTCCGGTTTATCCATCCCCAGAGCACGGTACACCTGCGGCAGCTTCTCTCCACACACCCGGTTGGCAAGGAACCCGAAGTACC
>OKAC01000167.1_pt1 | contig 15843 bp, 14 predicted proteins | sample 1613361 | NCBI WGS metagenome assembly OKAC01 (sample SAMN04436851, study PRJEB24849) | human gut metagenome | biome: human gut; feature: NICU; material: stool | host: Homo sapiens | place: USA: Saint Louis, MO | collected 2011-09-24
GGGGATCGTCCAGGCTTAGTTGCTGGTTTCGCGGCTGGTGCATTAGCAAATGCTGGCGGAGCTGGATTCCTTGGGGCCCTAATCGGTGGTTTCTTAGCTGGTTATGTAGTGGTTCTTTTACGTAAAGTCTTCAAAGGCTTGCCAAAATCATTAGATGGAATTAAAACCATTTTATTCTATCCAGTTTTTGGTTTGATTATTACGGGCTTATTAATGTTAGTCATTAACATCCCGATGAAAGCAATTAATGATGCGTTAAATCATTTCCTACTTGGTTTAGATGGCACAAATGCTGCTTTACTTGGTGCCTTATTAGCTGGTATGATGGCCATCGACTTAGGTGGACCAGTTAACAAAGCTGCTTATGTTTTCGGTACAGCTACGTTAGCAAGTACTGTTGCAGAAGGTGGCAGCGTGGTCATGGCTTCTGTAATGGCTGGCGGAATGGTTCCTCCATTAGCAATTTTCGTAGCAACTCGTTTATTTAAAAATAAATTTACAAAAGATCAACAAGATGCCGGCTTAACCAATATTGTAATGGGACTTTCTTTTGTCACTGAAGGGGCAATTCCTTTTGCAGCAGCTGACCCATTACGTGTGATTCCATCAATGATGGTCGGTTCAGGTGTTGCTGGAGCGATTGCATTAGGACTTGGTTCAAGAATTAATGCACCACATGGAGGAATCTTCGTCGTCTTCCTATTAAGTAATCCATTACTATATCTATTGTTCATCTTAATTGGGGCGATTATTTCAGGAATTGTCTACGGACTTTTGAAAAAACCTGTCGAAGTACCTGCTTAAAAAAACAGCAAAAAAGCGATTCAACCATGGTTGAATCGCTTTTTTATTATTTTCTCTTCATCGCATAATTTTCTAAATACTCAGGATTCCCTTTGCTTCTGATATACGTATACACGCCCATCACAAAGGCCCCAAGGGTATTGGTAAATAAATCCCCCATCGTATCCATTAAAGCAGCACGCCCAATAAATGGTTGGCCGTTGGACATATTATAGCGTTGTAAGTTCATGTTCCCTAGTGAATCGCAGATAAATTCCCAGAATTCCCAGAAGACGCCACAAAGCCCTGCAAATGCAAACCCAAATAATAAAAATAACCACGGGGAAACATCGGCGTACTTCGTTTTCTTCAATAGGAAACCAGCAATACCATAACCAACAGCAGTTAACAGCATCGGACTAACAAAGTGTAAAATTTTATCCCAGAACGAAATGATTGAAATCATATGCAACGAGGTTCCTAGGAATACTGAAATAAATAAGAAAAACCAGTAAAAATAAACGATGGTCGGTGGCATAATAATTTTTAAAAATTTATTGACAAGATCTGGTAAAAAGATCAGCCCAATTCCAAGTAAACATTCGATAACAAACGTCACACCTTGTTTTGTTGAATACTTAGCCGTAAAAAATTCCCAGAGATTGTACGTCAAGCATAAGATGCCAAACACCACTAATCCATATTTAATTTTCGAATAATTTTTATCCATTTTGACACACCCTTTCAAAAGTTATTTTATATGAAAAAAACTGTAGATGAAAGACACCTTCCATCTACAGTTTTAGAAAACTCTATCGAATGAAGAGCTTATTAAAAATGTTTATTTTTCAACAGCTGTTTCAGTAATTGTTTCAACCGCACGTTTCATACGAATATCGTGTTCTAACATGTCGTTGTTTAATACTTTACGTACTTGCGCTTCAGGCATGTTGTATTGTTCTGCTAAATCTTTCACTTCAGCATCGATGTCTTCTTGTGTTACTTCGATGTTTTCAGCTTTGGCAACTGCTTCAATCACTAAGTTTGTTTTTGTGCGTGTTTCTGCTTCGCCTTCAAATTGTTTGTGTAAATCTTCTTCTGTAGAACCAGTTAATTGGTAGTACATTTCAGGAGAAATTCCTTGGCGTTGCATGTTGTTTAAGAATTCATCCATTGAACGGTGAACTTCGTCGTGAACCATTACGTGTGGTAATTCAACGATTTCAGCATTTTCAACAGCTAAACGAATTGCTTCTTCGTCTTTTGCTTCTTCAGCTGCTGCTTCTTTTGCTTCTGTCAATTCTTTACGGAATTTTTCTTTTAATTCGTCTAATGATTCTACTGAATCGTCAACGTCTTTTGCAAATTCATCATCCAATTCTGGTAATTCTTTTGCTTTTACTTCATGAACAGTTACTTTGAAAACTGCTTCTTTACCAGCTAAATCTTCTGCTTGGTAATCTTCAGGGAAAGTAACGTTTACTTCTACTTCTTCGCCAGCTTTTTTGCCAACTAATTGGTCTTCAAAGCCTGGAATAAATGAATTAGAACCTAATTCTAATGAGTAATTTTCGCCTTTGCCGCCTTCAAATGCTTCGTCGCCTAAGAAGCCTTCAAAGTCGATAACTACAGTGTCGCCATTTTCAGCAGCGGCATCTTCTTTGATTACTAATTCAGCTTGAGATTCTTGTTCGCGTTTCAAACGTGCTTCCACGTCTTCATCTGTTACTTCACGGTCTTGTTTAGACACTGTTAAGTTTTTGTATTCGCCTAATTTTACTTCAGGTTTTACAGTTACTTCAGCAGTGATAACCCAGTCTTCCCCTTTATTCATGCTTTCAACATCAATTTTTGGTTGTGCTACTGGTTCAATTCCTGCTTCTAATACAGCCGCTTCATATGCTTCTGGTAAAACAGCGTTTAACGCATCTTCGTATAACGCTTCTTCTCCATACATACGGTTAAAAACAGTACGTGATACTTTTCCTTTACGGAAACCAGGTACGTTTAAGTTTTTTTTCACTTTATTGAACGCTTGCGTTAATCCTTTTTCGATTACTGCTTGTTCGATTGAAAAAGTTAATACACCATCATTAGTGCCTTTTTTTTCCCATTTCGCAGACATTTGTTTCCCTCCGAATAACATTTAATTTTATACATCAAACTTTATTTATGCATACCTTTAAATAGTACACTATCCCTAGGAAAATGTAAATATTTTAAGTGCTAAGAAGTGAAAGAAAGACTCGATTTTTAGCAAACTATCAGTTTTTTAATTTTTTCGGATTAAAAAAGCATAGAATTTCGAGAAATTTCCTTCTTAAAACACTAAAAGATTGTGAACAAAATATCTTGTTCACCATCGGATGTAATCGCTTTACTTTATGAATGGCCCATTATAGAATGTATGTACTCAATATTTACACATTATATATTTTCGTCATTATACATATAATATCAAAAAAGGAGAGGATGGTTTTGAATAAGTTCGTATGGGGAATCTTTTCTTGCATCATATCATGGCTTTTTTTATCGCTGACTCAACCTTTGATAGCTCATTCTGAAACACTGAACCCTACAACTCACGCCTCTACTTTTAGTGAAACATTTACTTCAGTTTCAACAGAACAACAAACAACTCAAGCAACCGATATCGTGGAACAAGAAACCGAGCAAACCCATGCTTCCTCTGAAAACGATGAACCTATGGCACCTACGCCAGCTAGTGTTTCTGTTGGTAATAGCACCTTAAAAAGTACCTTAAGCACGGGAACGTATAACCAAGATATTATCACACTTTCGTATGAATACAGTGTGACACTTATCGGCTTAGCAATTAATGATCGACCGATTATTGCTATTCAACTTCCTACAGAAATTTCAAGCCAGTTAGATAACGACACTCTAAAGCAACAAGATTTTCTGACTCTTTTAACAGGGACTGTCAGTTATCCAGGAACAGCCACTCAAGATATTCACAGTTCAACTAACGGCGTCAGCCTCTCTTATAGTAGCACTTATCATTCTGTTTATCTGACTTTTCCAAGTAGCACCTTGGTGTTACTTCCCGGAACCAAATGGTCTGCCGCCATTTCGTTTGATGTGGGCGCACTTTATAAACGAGGAATTTCAATCCCTCCTGCTCTTAACGGCAAAGACTATCCGATTCGAGGAACCTTTACAGATGTCGGCACTGGATTAGGTGCAATTAATATTATTATTGGGAACAATACAAAAACAGGCGTAATTAGCAAAGCTCAACTTAGTTTAGGTAATTACCCCGTTCCTCAAGTCACACCAGCCAAACTAACTCAACCAAATCATCTGGACACTACTGTAACAGGGACCATTCAACAAGTACAAGACCCAAACTATAACTACTCTGTTCAATTAACCTTGAACCGCCATGATGGCACCACTACCCCCATTGTGGTGAAAGGGATTTCTGTCGATGCAGCCGGAAATTTCTCGACATCGTTAGCTTCACCATTAGAATATGGCGACACGCTCTCTACAATTGTCTTTGCTCGTTCCAAAACGTCAACCGACTATATTCAAAGCAGCCCCTCAGCTGACCAAAGTGTCAATTGGTCAATCCAACCAGTCACAAACGTAGTCGCCAATGCCGGCTCAACTCAACTTTCAGGTAAAGCTTCTCAAGTATCTAACGGAACCTATCAAGTTAAAGTACAAATAAATGGTGGTTCTATTTACACAACGTCCTTAGATTCCAATGGCCATTTTCAATTTGCTAATTTACCCACTTTCCAAGGAGGAGAAACGGTCAGCTTGTGGGTCCAAGGGCTCAGCAATCGCACTGGCCTGCCTTTGCTAACCAGTTCTACTGTTTCTCAAACAGTTGCTTATTCTGTGCCTCAACTAACGGTCACGCAAATCATTGAGCGGAAAAATGCACAAGGGCTCTGGGAAGCTGCAAACTCTGTCGTAAGTGGTCAAATCATTCGTTTTACGTTAACCACACGTTTAACCAATCAACCAGCAACGTGGATGAATCAACAATTACGAGCAACGGTGCCTAAAGGACTGTCCCAACTTTCAGCTGCTACATTAACAAAACAATCAGCAGCAGGTTTAAGTACGCCAATAGCTGGGCTTCAACTTTTAACTGATAGTTCCACTGGTTTGCCGTATTGGAGTTATCACAATTCGCTGCCAGCAGATAATTTTACAGAAGCCAATACACAATTCACCTTACAATATACAGCAACGGTTACAGAAGAATGGATAAACCAATTTCTTTTATTTTCTAGCACGGTTACTGGCAATGATGGTGGCGGAACGCCAATTACGCCAATCACTAAGGAACAGTCTTTACCTACCAAAAACGGTACCCTCCGTTTTGTGCAGATGCCAACTACAGTTTCCTTTAAAAATTTACCTTTTCCCAGCAAACGAACTATATACTCACCATCGACCATAAGCGCTCCTTTCCTCATTGCCGATGGTCGAGTTGCAAAAACACCATGGCATTTGTTGGTAAGAGAGAGTCAGCCCATGCATTCAACTTCTACAAATAAAACGATCCAGCAAGCTTTCATTTATCGAAAAAATGGCAGTGATTTTCCTCTCTCCTCTTTAGCAACCGAAGTTTATCAATACACCGCAACGGACGATAACAATGTAGAAATTCCTTGGAACCAACAAAATGGACTTTTTTTAAGCGTTGCTCCTGACCTTAATTTAACGGTCAAAGAATCTTACACTGCCGAATTACAATGGATTCTTTCTGATACACCCCTCTAATTAGGATTTAGCTTTTTTAAAAGTTAAAAATAAACAAGAAAGAAGGAATAAAAAATGAAAAAGATCGTGCGCATTTCAAGCATTTTGTTCGTTGCTACGCCTCTTATGCTTTTAAATAGTCCAAAAGTTGAAGCAGCTCAAGTCGCTTCTATTCAATCCAACGCTGATATTACGTTTGCTCTTGATAATACTGTCACGCCACCTGTCAACCCGACGAACCCTTCTCAGCCTGTGACACCTAATCCTGCTGATCCTCATCAACCTGGTACAGCCGGACCCCTTAGTATTGACTATGTTTCAAATATCCATTTTGGATCAAAACAAATTCAAGCCGGAACAGCAATCTATTCGGCACAACTGGACCAAGTACAAAATAGTACTGGCGATTTAATTAGCGTGCCAAACTATGTTCAAGTAACTGACAAACGTGGTCTAAATCTTGGCTGGAAATTATCAGTTAAACAGAGTGCGCAATTTGCTACAAGTGATTCAACACCCGCTGTTTTGGATAATGCATCCTTGACCTTTTTAGCAGCAACACCCAATTCAACACAGTTACTTTCTTTGGCGCCATTAACGGTCCCAGTAACCTTGGATCCAACTCTGGTGCCGCCACTTCTCCTGTGGCGACTGCCGCTCTTTCAACAGGAATGGGCACTTGGACATTAGCTTTTGGTAGCGGAGCGACCGCTGCTCAAGGCATTCAATTAACTGTTCCTGCGACAACGAAAAAAGTTGCAGCTAAACAATATAAAACAACGCTTACTTGGATTTTGGATGATACACCACTTTAAAAGAAAACAACCAAGGTATTGCATGAAACAACTTCATGCAATACCTTGTTATAAAAAATTGTCAAAAAGGAGTGCACACTATGAATCAGCAGCTTTTTAAATGGCTTCATGCTGTTAGCGTCATCATTTTTTTATTTTTTATTGGCTCTTATTCTGTAGAAGCAAGCGAAATGACTTTTTCTGTAAAAGCCATTTTACCCGACAATCAACGAACCAAAGAAACAAGTTATTTTGATTTACGTGTCGCTCCAAACCAAACACAAAAGCTACAAATCGAACTAACGAATCAAACAGCCAACGACATTACCGTGCTAGCTTCAGCCAATGCAGCGATTACTAATGATAATGGCTTGGCAGATTATTCTCATGCTGAAACAAAAAAAGATCCATCTGCACCTTTTACTTTTAATGAGATTGCGCAATTACCAAAAGAAATCCAACTACCTAAACACTCAACCAAGACTGTTGAATGTCAGCTTATTTTATCGGAAAAACCATTTAATGGGTATGTTTTAGGAGGACTCTACTTTGAACAAAAGTCAGATGAACAACCTGCTCACTCAGAAAACGGCGTGGCCATCAATAATCGTTTTTCTTATGTAGTCGGCGTCTTACTTAGTGAAACAGATGAACCTGTTCAGCCAGAATTATCTTTAAATGAAGTAAAAACCGATCAAGCTAACGGTCGTAACCGCGTATTAATGAATCTCCAAAACAAACAAGCGGCTATGATTAAAAAATTACAAGTCGACGCCTCTTTATATTATGAAAAAGAAGCTAAACCTCGCTACGAAAATCACCAAGAGTCGTTAACAATGGCCCCTAATACAAATTTTAATTATCGGATTGACTTAAAGGAACAACCTTTTGTTCCTGGAAATTATACTGTAAAAATCAAAGTAAACGATGGCTATCAAGACTATTCGTGGGAAAAACACTTAGTCATCCAAGAAAAAGAAGCTAAAAAATACAATGCTACCGCCGTCAACCTCCCACCTGAAAAACACACCAATTTCCCTTGGAAACTGGTGAGTAGCATCACGCTGGTTTTTCTATTCATTTTGGGAAGCACGATTTATTATTTCAAGAAAAAAATACGTGAATCGCAACAATAAAAAAGCACATCGACAATTGTCGATGTGCTTTCATAATCACTTAATTATTTTGTATATTCTTCAACTAATGCAACGACTTCTTCCATCGTGTCGCATTCTTTTAATGCGCGGTCAGCAAGTTCAGCCATTTTAGTTGTGTCTAGACGTTTCATCAAGCTACGTGTTTTAAGGATAGATGTAGCACTCATTGAGAACTCATCTAAGCCCATACCCAATAGTAATGGAACAGCTGTTTGATCGCCCGCCATTTCACCACACATACCAGCCCATTTACCTTCAGCGTGTGCTGCATCAATTACATTTTTAATTAAACGTAAGATTGATGGGTTGTATGGTTGGTATAAGTAAGAAACGCGTTCGTTCATACGGTCTGCCGCCATTGTGTATTGGATTAAGTCGTTGGTTCCAACACTAAAGAAGTCTACTTCTTTGGCAAATTTATCAGCTAATACGGCAGCTGCTGGAATTTCAATCATAATACCTACTTGGATATCGTTTGAAACTTCAACACCTTCGTTGACTAATTTTTGTTTTTCGTCTTCAAAGATTGCTTTCGCTGCTCTAAATTCTTTCAAAGTAGCAACCATTGGGAACATGATACGTAAGTTACCATGAACAGACGCACGTAATAATGCACGCATTTGTGTACGGAACATGCCGTCACCTAGTTCTGATAAGCTAATACGTAATGCACGGTAACCTAAGAATGGGTTCATTTCGTGTGGTAATGTTAGGTAAGGAAGCTCTTTGTCCCCACCAATATCCATTGTACGAACCACAACTGGTTTTCCTTCCATTCCTTCAAGAACTGCTTTATACGCTTGGTATTGGTCCTCTTCAGTTGGAAAGTCAGATGAATCCATGTATAAGAATTCTGTACGATATAAACCAACAGCTTCGCCGCCGTTTTTGTGTACGCCTTCTAAATCTTTTGGTGTACCAATGTTTGCAGCTAACTCAACATGTTTGCCGTCAGCTGTCACTGTTTCTGCATTTTTTAGTTTATCCCATTCTGCTTTTTGATCTGCATAAGCTTTTGCTTCTGCTTCAAATTCAGATTTTTCAGCATCTGTTGGGTCAATAATAACATCCCCAATGATTCCGTTCACTGCTAAAATATCGCCTGCTTTTACTTTGTCAGTAATTTCTTTTGTACCAACGATTGCAGGGATTTCTAACGAACGAGCCATGATTGCTGAGTGAGAAGTACGTCCGCCGATGTCTGTAACAAAGGCTTTAACATACGTACGGTCTAATTGTGCAGTATCACTAGGTGTTAAGTCATGGGCAACCACGATTACTTCTTCGTTAATCATTGAAGGATTTGGAAGAGTCACACCTAATAAATGTGCTAAGATACGTTTGGCAACGTCACGAATATCTGCTGCACGCTCTTGCATGTAAGCATTGTCGTCCATTGCTTCAAACATACCAATATACATATCCGTAACTTCTTTCAAGGCAGCTTCTGCATTGACTTTGTTGTCTTGGATATTTTGTTTGATTTGACCAACCATTTCTGGGTCAGATAAAACCATTAAATGAGCATCGAAAACTTGCGCTTCTGCTTCACCAAGGCTTTGAGCTGCTTTGTCGCGAATTGCTTGCAACTCTTCAGTAGATTTTGCTAAAGCATCGTCTAAGCGAGTTGCTTCTGCATCAGTATCTTCTACGGAAGTTTTGTTGAAAGACAAGTCAGGTTGAACTAGCAGGTAAGCTTTAGCAACAGCAACGCCATCACTTGCGGCAATCCCTTTTAGCATCTCAGACATTATTCAGCCAATCCTTCTTTTTGTAATGTTTCAACGATTGCTGCCATTCCTTCAGCTTCGTCAGCACCATCAACAGTGATTGTTACGTCAGAACCTTGACCAACGCCTAAAGACATAACGCCCATGATTGATTTTAAGTTAACAGATTTACCTTTGTATTCTAAGTTAATATCTGAGTTAAATTTGCTTGCAGTTTGTACTAATAAAGTAGCTGGACGTGCGTGAATTCCTGTTTCTGCTACAATGTGAAATTCTTTCTTTTCCATATAAATCGGTCTCCTTCGTAAATAAAAAATTTTTATGTTAGGGTTTTCCTTTCTTGATACGCTAAAATCAAACGTCTACTCGAAAAAAGACCCTTTCAGTTTCTAAGATTACCATTTTTTTCTATCTTACACAACACTTTTTGCTTAAATTTCGTGATGTTTTGCACTGACTATTCTTCCTCTTTTTGGTAACGATAAATGATTCGTCCATTTAACCCCGCTTCTCCAACAATTTCCGCGCGGTCAGGCAAAGAAATCCAAGCATCACGAAATTGGAAAAATTCATTTTGCTCCACGATTAATTCAGAGATTTCTCCAGCTTTTAATGAAGCAATTTTTTCTACAAAAGGATTTTCAGCCATTGATTTCACCACTCTTTCTCTTAAATATCAACTCTTATAGTTTACTTGAAAATGGCGCAATTGTCTGTAAAAAAAATCGAATCTTTGCCTTTTTTTAAACAAGGTCTTTTACTTGATTCTCTTACAAAAAATGCTATAATAACCTCAAAGGTCAAAAATGGTCAAGTGGTTTTATAGACAGAATTTATTCTTGCTATCTAGTACTTGGCTGGTTTGAGGAAAAATGGTCTGTTTACTAGAAATAATAGAGCAAACAGCTATTTTTCTGGCCTCAGTTATTTTGAAAGGATGTGTTTCATTCAATGATTTGTCAAAATTGTCAACAAAATGAAGCAACAATTCATTTATATGCAAATGTGAATGGTCAAAGAAAACAACTGGACTATTGCCAAAGCTGCTATCAAAAATTAAAAAATCAAGCAAATAATTCCCCTCAAAATATGGGACAAGACCCTTTTGGCTTTGGGAGTTTAGACGATTTATATCGTTCTCTTTCTCGCCAAATGCAACAAGGTAATCCTTATGAACAACAAACACCACCCACTCAATTTGGTGATGGTGGTAATGGAGGTCAACCCCCTCGCGGAGGCGCTGGCGCTGGTCAAGGTTTACTAGGCGAGTATGGGATTAACATCACCGAAGCGGCACGCCAAGGAGATATCGATCCTGTGGTAGGACGTGATCAAGAAATTAAGCGTGTCATTGAAATCTTAAATCGCCGTACAAAAAACAACCCCGTTTTAATCGGTGAACCAGGTGTTGGTAAAACAGCGATTGTTGAAGGATTAGCACAACGAATCGTTCGTAAAGATGTTCCCGAAAACTTAAAAGATAAAACCATTTTTTCTTTAGATATGGGTGCCTTAATTGCGGGAGCAAAATTCCGTGGCGAATTTGAAGAACGGTTAAAAGCTGTTTTAAAAGAAGTGAAAAAAAGTGATGGCAAAATCATTTTATTCATTGATGAAATTCATAATATCGTCGGAGCTGGTAAAACTGAAGGCAGTATGGACGCCGGGAATTTATTAAAACCGATGCTAGCACGTGGTGAATTGCATTTAATCGGTGCCACAACGCTTGATGAATATCGCCAATATATGGAAAAAGATAAAGCCTTAGAACGTCGTTTCCAAAAAGTATTAGTCAAAGAACCAACAGTAGAAGATACAATTTCTATTTTGCGTGGCTTAAAAGAACGATTTGAAATTCACCACGGCGTGAATATTCATGACAATGCTTTAGTTGCTGCCGCTACTTTATCCGATCGCTATATTACTGATCGTTTCTTACCAGATAAAGCGATTGACTTAGTCGATGAAGCAAGCGCAACGATTCGAGTGGAAATGAATTCGATGCCAACAGAGCTCGATCAAGTAACACGTCGGTTAATGCAACTAGAAATTGAAGAAGCGGCCTTGAAAAAAGAATCAGATGATGCAAGTAAAAAACGGTTAGCCAACTTGCAAGAAGAATTAGCAGATTTGCGTGAAGAAGCCAACTCAATGAAAATGCAATGGGAAACGGAAAAAGAAGAAGTTAATGCGGTTTCCAACAAACGTGCAGAGATTGATAAAGCAAAACACGAATTAGAAGATGCTGAAAATAATTATGATTTAGAACGAGCTGCTGTTTTGCGTCATGGAACAATTCCGCAATTAGAACATGAATTGAAAGAATTGGAAGAAAAGAACGCTAAAGATAACGTCAAAATGGTACAAGAATCGGTTACTGAAAACGAAATTGCGCAAGTGGTCGGTCGTTTAACCGGCATTCCTGTGACAAAATTAGTTGAAGGCGAACGAGAAAAATTAATGAAACTGAATGAAACATTACACAAACGTGTGATTGGTCAAGATGAAGCCGTCGATGCTGTTAGTGATGCGGTGATTCGTTCAAGAGCAGGCTTACAAGATCCAAATCGCCCACTCGGTTCGTTCCTTTTCCTAGGACCAACTGGTGTTGGTAAAACAGAACTTGCTAAAGCTTTAGCTGAAGATTTGTTTGATTCTGAAGATCATATGGTACGGATTGACATGAGTGAATACATGGAAAAACATGCCGTGTCTCGTTTGGTTGGTGCCCCTCCAGGCTATATTGGTTATGAAGAAGGTGGCCAGTTAACAGAAGCTGTTCGTCGAAACCCTTATACAATTGTCTTATTAGACGAAATTGAAAAAGCGCACCCAGATGTCTTTAATATCTTATTACAAGTTTTAGATGATGGTCGTTTGACAGATTCTAAAGGTCGGGTCGTTGATTTTAAAAATACAGTTTTAATTATGACAAGCAACATCGGTTCTCAGCTTTTATTGGAAGGTGTGACACCTGAAGGAACAATTCCAGAAGAAGTTGAAAATCAAGTCATGAATATTCTAAAAGGACACTTTAAACCAGAGTTCTTAAACAGAATTGATGATACTATTTTATTTACACCATTAAGCTTGGATAATGTGAAAGGAATCATTGGTAAAATGACCGCACAACTTGCTCATCGTCTAGAGCAACAAGAAATTGTGTTGGAAATCACTGATGAAGCTAAAACATGGATTGCTGAAAATGGGTATGAGCCAGCTTATGGAGCTCGTCCGTTAAAACGTTTCATTACTCGCGAAGTCGAAACACCATTAGCAAAAGAAATTGTTTCTGGACGAGTAATGCCAAAAACAAAAGTCACGATTAGTCTATTAGACAATCAATTAGTTTTTGAAAATGAACCAATAGAAGAAGTATAAAAAAAGAACGAGCGAATTCGCTCGTTCTTTTTTATTATGACAATCGTTGCTTAATTTCTTCCAACAAATCCTCTTCTGAGGAAACAACCCGACCATTCAATTTAATCAAACCAACTGTATAAAGGTTTAAATAATGGAATTGATTTTCAGCGACTTCGCTCAAAGCGTCAAGCTTTTGGTGATTATCAGCACCTTGTTGGCGGCTGTCTGTGTAAAGGGCAACCACCGGGATTCCTTTGGCATAAGCAACACCAATTTCGGAAGCTACGCCCGCATCAATGGTTGGACCGTCTAATAAAGCAACCAATAAGTCGCTAGCAAGGACGTTTTCTGTATCTGCTAAGGCAATCATTTTACTATCGGCATAAGCAGATTTGTCGTTAATCGCCGCATTTTCTTGTGGTAAATAAAGATCGATTATTTTATCCAATTGTCGAATTTGTTCGACTAAATAGGCATTATAACGTAAGTCAGCTTGCGAAAATAAAGGTCCTGCAAAATAAATTTTTGTCATTTGTCTGTCTCCAATCCAAGGTTTTAGAAATAATCACTGAAATAAGCTTCTTGGTCAGGAAAAATCCGTTCCAAAGAATTTAAAGTTTCTTTATCTGTATCAATACGCTCAATTCGATGTAAGTACGAAGGGCGTCGGTAATTCATGACTAAACAAGTTAGTGTTTGAATATCTAAGTGAACGGCGGTGCCTAGAGGTTCATCCGTAATGGTTACTTGATCATTTTCATCCCAAATTAAGCCAAAAATACCATTATTCCACTCAGCAACAGGATCTTTAACGACAAAATGGAATGGCTTAGCTGTACTTTCAAAAGGAAAGTTTTCTAAAAAGGCTTTGACATCAACAATTCGCGCCATATAATAGGGCTCAATGCTTTCTTTAATTTGGCTGTCTTCTAAAAGAAAGGCTAATGGTTCGTTTTTATAGATATCGCCCTTGACCCAATAAACCATCGAAAAATGCGCAGTAATAAAATTCCACAAGCCATTTCGGGCTTCTTGGTTCAAGTAAAACATTTCCTTAATATGAAATACCTCATCGGCCACCCAATAGAAAAGTACTCCTAAAGGTTCTTGATTGGCACCATAATAGACAGCAGCAGTCCGTTCTTCCTCGTTTTCGAAACGCCAATATTCTTCCCAGTTGAAGGCACTACGAATGAGCGCGCCGTGATTTTGACGAGCGAATCGCGCATAGACATCAAAGACATCTGGGTGATCGACAGCTAACCGTTCAATCATTCCTGGAACAGGAACGGTTTTTGGTAATTGCGTATCCCGAATTTTAAAAGATAACTTGTCGGACATAATTTCCCAACCTTTACGTCGGTAATAAGGGATGTTTTAAGGGAAAAGATAAGAAATCCACTGTTTATCTTGGCGCATTTCTTCTAATGCCGTTTGAATCAAGTCTTTCATTAAACCGTGGTTGGCATATTCAGGATAGGTACCGACACCAGTAACGCCGCCCATTTTATATAAAGCGCCATGGATATTGACTTCGCATGGATAGATAGCAATTTGTGAAATTAATTGATTTTCGTGAAACCAGCCAAATACTTTTGAAAGTTCTAAAATCGGTTGTTTTGATTTGATAAATGCGCGTTTGTTTTCAAAACCACTTTCTTCAATATCTGCTTCAGTCACTTGAAAAACATAGGAAAGAAGTTCATTAAATTGATCAATGTGTTCTTCCTCAACAGGCTTTAAGGTCAGTTGCTTTCGAAATTCTTGTTCATCCATTTTTCCATCTCCAATAAATTTACTGTTTTTAGTATACCAAATTTTTCGAAACTCTGTTAGCCTTTCGAAACCAAAAGAATAAAAGGGAAGTGCTTTAAATCTTCTTCAAAAATTGGTATAATGAAAAGTGCTGATTATCCTAGACCTTTAAACATGATAATTTGATAAAAAAGGCAACTAAAATATAACAATTGATTAATGAAGCTAGCAGGGAGCTAGCTTTTCTTAAAAGAAATGAGGCAAAAAATGAACAATAAAGAAATGAAAGCAAGACAAGAGAAAATTCGTAATTTCTCGATCATTGCCCACATTGACCATGGGAAGTCAACTTTAGCCGACCGGATTTTGGAAAAAACAAATACAGTTAGCAGTCGAGAAATGCAAGATCAATTACTTGATTCAATGGATTTAGAGAGAGAACGCGGCATTACTATCAAATTAAACGCAATTGAATTAAACTATACAGCCAAAGATGGTGAAACCTATACTTTCCATTTGATTGACACACCAGGGCACGTCGATTTCACCTACGAAGTTTCTCGTAGCTTGGCAGCTTGTGAAGGGGCTGTTCTAGTTGTTGATGCGGCGCAAGGAATTGAAGCGCAAACGCTAGCAAATGTCTATTTGGCATTGGATAATGACTTAGAAATTTTACCTGTTATTAATAAAATTGATTTACCCGCCGCTGATCCAGAGCGTGTTCGGACAGAGATTGAAGACGTAATTGGAATTGATGCATCGGAAGCTGTTTTAGCAAGTGCAAAAGCAGGGATTGGGATTGAAGATATTTTAGAACAAGTGGTGGAGTATGTACCAGCTCCATCAGGCGATATTGAGGCTCCTTTAAAGGCTTTGATTTTTGACTCTATTTACGATAGTTATCGGGGGGTCGTTTTAAACATCCGTGTAATTGACGGTGTCGTTCGTCCTGGGGATAAAATCCAAATGATGAGTAACGGTAAAACGTTTGATGTAACAGAAGTCGGCGTTTTTTCACCGAAACCAATTGCTCGTGATTATTTAATGGTTGGTGATGTGGGCTATATCACCGCTAGCATTAAAACGGTTCAAGATACACGGGTCGGGGATACAGTGACTTTGGCCGACAATCCAGCAGCAGAAGCACTACCAGGCTACCGCAAAATGAATCCAATGGTTTATTGTGGCTTATATCCAATTGATACGTCGCGCTACAACGATTTACGGGAAGCATTAGAAAAATTACAATTAAATGATGCGGCGTTACAATTTGAACCGGAAACATCGCAAGCTTTAGGGTTTGGTTTCCGTTGTGGTTTCTTAGGTTTGCTGCACATGGATGTTGTTCAGGAACGTTTGGAACGAGAATTTAATTTAGAGTTAATTACAACAGCACCGTCTGTAATCTATCACGTTAATAAAACTGACGGAACAACCGTTGTTGTTGACAACCCAGCTGAATTTCCAGAACCAGTAACGATTGAATCTGTGGAAGAACCTTATGTTAAAGCGCAAATC
>OKAC01000192.1_pt1 | contig 14296 bp, 19 predicted proteins | sample 1613361 | NCBI WGS metagenome assembly OKAC01 (sample SAMN04436851, study PRJEB24849) | human gut metagenome | biome: human gut; feature: NICU; material: stool | host: Homo sapiens | place: USA: Saint Louis, MO | collected 2011-09-24
AGCCCCTGCGTGACTCGGTTAAACAGGCACTGAAGAACTATTTTGCTCAACTGAACGGTCAGGATGTTAATGACCTGTATGAGCTGGTACTGGCTGAAGTTGAACAGCCACTGTTGGACATGGTGATGCAATACACCCGTGGTAATCAAACCCGCGCTGCCCTGATGATGGGCATCAACCGTGGTACCCTGCGTAAGAAATTGAAAAAATACGGCATGAACTGATACTAGTCAGTTAAGTACCTGTTTAAAAAGGCGCTCTTCGGCATGGGGAAGCGCCTTTTTTATTAGTGTTTATACATATGTTTATACACATTGGCTCGCACAAATAAAAAAGCACCAGAACATAGTCCAGTGCTTTGATAGGTTTGATTTATCACCTTGGCTTTTCCGGCTTTCTCCATTGATACGGTTTGGCATCCATCCTTTGCCGATGGCGTTCTTTCGCAGCCAGGCAAGCGGCAACGCGATTGCGCACCATAAGACGATCCCGACCGTTAAGTTCATGGCCCTGCAACTCAGCCGCTACCATTATTGCTTTCTCTAATACAGTCCGATCCAGCATACAAACCCTCAGTTGATTGACTGGCTGTAACCTGCGAAAAGTTGCTCATTTACCGTCAGCACTTCTTTCATATGCTCATACCATCCGGAAAAAATAGCCCCTTCGGTTCCCGGGTAGCCTGCCAGAAAGCACATCAGAATATCGTCGGTGAGTTTGTCCTGCTGATCCCAGTCAACAATGAACTGTCTAAACAGAGCGTACGCCTTTGCTGGGTCTCTGTTCTGCCACGTTTCGACAACAATCTCGAAAGGAGGTACGGTGTAAGTCACCTGCACCGGCAAAGGCTCGTATTTCGTCGGTATCAATACCTCTCGGGTAAAGACCTCACCTTCCGGCCAGAGTTGGGCTTGAGTTGTCAAAGCTGATCCTCCACATAGATACCCGCTGAGATAATTGCACCGCCGATACGGCGCTTACCGTAAAGCAAGGGTACCGGATAGCCCTGCGCGGCAGTATTAGTAACGCCACCAAACGCATACGAGGCTTTATTATCGGCACTTTGTTTGCTGGCCAAACCCGTAGGTTGAGGTGATAGCATCTGAACAACACCGCCCAAGGCCATCGCGGCGCCAAATTTATAGAAAAATGGTGAAGCTGCGGCCCAAGGTGTAAAACTCAGCACAGCCCCCACAGCAATTAGCGCAGCGCCGAGAATTGTTTGCAGCACGCCAGCTTTTTTGCTCCCGATTATGACGGGAACAATTCGAATCGTCCTGTTGCCATTCGGAAAATCGAGATCATCCTGAGTTACGTTCTTTTTGTCCACGAATACAGCGAACGTAAGTCCTCGGGCTTTGCTGGTATTCATGAACTTCTGAAAGCCGGGAATGGTGGCGGATAACGCAGTAAACGCCTCACGTGTCGGGCCAATAATTCGTTGGTGCGTACGGCCAAATAGTTTAGCCAGCGAGCCACTCAAAAGAATGGTGCTCATTGTTTCATGGTTTGCTGTATTCATCGTTCTACTCCTGTCAGATACCGTTAAATGTCGCCAGCCGTTGTTTGTGGCTGTCGCTCATATCGAAAGCAAAATCCTCGTGCTCAGCCTGGAAGGTACCGAACGCCATCAGCGCGGATACCGCAGGGTCTATCTTGTTGGAGGATTTCTTCTTGTTGGGCTTAATGTTGGCGTTAGCATCAGACTCCATCACCACGTTACCAATCGCCCAGGCCAGAACCGGATCGCCGCGATGGCGCACCACTCTGCGGTTAACGAACACCTCAAAGGATTTCGCTACCGGACTGAATTTGAGATAGGTTTGCGGGAACGGCTCCACATCGAGGCCCGCCCCCTGTAGCTGGGTGCGCAGATGTGTGGCGTTCCACGTATCGAAGCCCACCAGCCGGATATTGAAGGTTTCAGCATCGCGCAGAATATCGTCACGGATGCGGTCATAGTCGATGCAGTCGCCGGGCGTGGTGCGTATCCATCCCGCTTTTACCCACTGGCGGTATATGGCGCGGTTTTTGTTGGCGACGTTAAGCAGCTGCGCTTCAGGCAGATAATGACGGGTAAGGAGTCTGATCTCCCTGTCGAACGGGAACGCGTAGCTTACGCTGGTAATATCACTGGTAGAGGACAGGTCAAATCCGGCGTAGCACTCCATTCCGGCCAGATCGTCTTCGGTATAGTCGAGCGCACAGGCATCCCATGCACCGGCACCCATCCACGGTGTGGAGCCCTGACACCAGATATTGAAACGCTTGGTCAGCATTTCCACCCACTGCGACGGTATGCCCCGCGCTTTCTGGATGGTGGATTCCAGTTTCGCCGCGTCAACTGACACATGAAGGTTAGGGTTAGCTTTGATCCACATTTCAGGCTGCTCAACCTCGCTTTCGTCGTCCAGCTCGTAGATCAGGACAAACAGCGAATCGTTGCTCTCTTCCCCGGCCAGAATCTGGCAGCAGTAGTCATAATGCTGTTTACAGGCAGAGACAACGTTACTCCCGGCGGTCGTGATGGCGAACAAAATCGCCTCCGGACGTGCGCCCATACCCAGCTCAAGCGCGGAATAAACGCCGTTATCAGGGTGAAGGTGGTACTCATCGACAATCGCCAGGCTGGGGTTAGTCCCTTCAATGGTGGCCGCTTTCGCCGCCAGCGGCTTTAACAGGCTGTTGCTCTTCGGGAAAATGACCTTATGCGCCTGGATATTGACGCGCTTTTTCAGCGGCCTGGACAACAGGCACATCTGGCGGGCATCGTCGAACACGATTCGGGCCTGATCCCGGCTCACCGCCGCCGTGTAGATATCCTGCTGGCCCTTTTCCATCACCAGAAACCAGTTAGCCAGCATGGCGGCTACGGTGGATTTGGCATTCTTGCGCGGCACCTCAATAAAGGCGCTGCTGTACTTGCGGCGGCCTGACTCCCTGACCTTAAAGCCCAGCAGGTTAGCAAAGGCGAACTGCTGCCAAGGCTCCAGCTCGATAGGCTGACCCCGCAACGGGCCTTTGACGTGTGGACAGAGCCGGGAGAAGGCAATAAACCGCTCCACGGTCGCCGTATCGAACTCATAACGGGGGTCATTCAGGTCTGAAAAGTACCTTTCAACGGCCTGTTTTACGCGCTTACAGGCCGGAATTTCACCGGATTTAATGGCGTTTGCGTAATCATTCCAGACGGTCAAGCTCGTCCTCCTCTTCCGTTTCTACCGGATTACGGCGGCGGCTTACCGGATCAAAGCCCAGCAGCGACGACATTTTTATGAGAATTTTTTCGGCATCCGCTTTTGCGCTCAGTGCCGGGTTACGGCTCTCACCGCCCTGGCTGTTCACTATGCTAAATCCCCGTGTGGCAAGGTCTTCCACGGCTTTGCGGTACATCGAGTAATTGACGCAATACAGCTCAAGGTTGTTCCAGTCGGCAGGCGTCAGATCCCCGCGCTCCGCCAGCTGCTTCGCCTTTGCTTTCCACTGCTGCGCCGCGATTTCATCAAGGTAGGCAGGCGGCTTGGGTGGTCTTGCCATAACTTACTGTTTTCCTGTCTGTTTTATTTTCAAAAAAATCACCGTGCGTAAAAATTTGAGGGGGCCGGTGGTTCCTCGCTGAGAGGGGTTTGTCTTTAAAACCTCCCCCACCCCGTCCATTCGGCCTGTCAGCGGTTGCGAAAGCATTCCATAAGCTCCCGGTCACGCTGGCTCATGCGCTTTGCTACGGGCTTCTTATGCGCTCTCTGTCTGGCTGGTTGCCATGACTCACGCTGCTTTATCAGCCCACTAATCAGCCGCTGCTGTTCCTGCTCAGTCATTGTTTGCCTCATAGATCCAGTCGGTGCGATGACGTGCTGCTTCTTCCTGCTCGCGGAACTTACCGGCTTTACGCTGCTGCTTCGTCACCGGGTCTGTTGTGGTTGTCTTCCGTCCATGACAGGCAGCGCATAACGACTGGTGATTACTGGCGGGCCAGAACAGCACATCAGCTTCACCCTCGATAGGGATGATGTGATCGACGATAGTTGCCGATGCATAGACGCCAGCCTTGAGACAATGGACACACAGCGGATTAGCTTTTAGAAAATGACGACGGTATTCGCCCCAGCGGTTGGAGTAACCACGCTCTGTTCGCGTACCTCTTCGGCTGTCGCTTTGTCGGCGGGCATCCCGCTTATGCTCGTCACACTTGCCAGACTTCACCCGTTTATTACATCCCGGCTCATTGCACCGGCGTAGTGGTTGCCACGGCATCAGTACACCCCCACATCACGATAGACAGACCACAACGCAGAGACAGCCATCGGTATCTCTTTGGCGTCGGTATCACCAATCATCGTGCGGTACTCGTACAGCTGAGATACGTACATCAGACAGCCAATCTTGATAGCTGGCGTAAACTCCAGCCCGTTATCAAACCGCTTGCCGATATGCTTCTGGCAAACCTCCAGCGCCGCATCGATGTACGCCTGTATCAACGTATCTTCGTAATCATCATCAATACGGCAATGCAGCTTTGCTTCATCCAGGGTGATTTCTGCTGTCATTTTTCCGTTCCTGTCTTGCAGAGAATTTCCAGCCGGGTACCTTCCGAATCAGGAATAGGAGGCCCGATAATATTGAGAGTGCTGCCAGCAAACGGGCCAGTAAGCACTTTCAGACGGTTGGCTGCGGTAATATCACGGCGGAAACGCACCCAAACGCGGATCGTCGCTTCGGCAACCTCGGCACCTGACGCCATTAACTCTCGGCCACTGATCCCCTTAACCTCAGCCCATATGGTTTCCCCGTCTTCCCAGACCTGAACAACCTGACCGGACGGCTCCCTGTGGGTAGTGAATACCCGAATAGTGACGCGGCTTCTCAGCCCCCCGGCTCTCATGCGTCACCTTCCTTGCCGTCTTTGCTGATCTTCACTTCCTGCTTCCATGCCTGGCTGAATTCGTCACCACCTTCACGCGGCGGCATCCCCTCGCGCTCACGGGCTTCGTTCGGGTTCATGATCCCGTTCTTAATGCCTCGCTCATAAGTGGCGTAACGATCGGTAGGTGTGGCACGGAGAAGGTCAGCAGAGTCAAACTCCACCTGATAGCGGGTTCCCGGAACCGGAGAGGCCACCAGCAAAGCAGATTTGATTTGTTGCTCGAAGTTCGCCAGCCACGGGCGCATGGTCATGGTGAGAAAGGCGCGGCTCGCTTCGCTGAAATTGCTGTAGGTGCTGTTGCTGTATTCCTGCAGGAAGATGGGCGACACGTTGAACATGCGGGCAATGTCTTCAATGGAGAACCGGCGCGACGCCAGCCATTCGGCATCCTGATTGCTCATGCCAAGCTGCTTGTAGTCCATGCCACCTTCAAGGATCGGTGTTTTACCGGCATTTCTGGCGCCCTTGTAGCGATCCAGTGCATCCATCGCCTGTTTGCCCTTCACGCTATCGAGCCACTCTTTAGTGACCACCACGCCAGCCGCCATCATGCCATCTTTCATAATGCTGGCACCGTGGCGCTGCTGTGCCAGACCTAACCCCAGCGCCTCACGGCAGACGGTGATAGGCGAACGCCCCAGAAAGCCATCATCGGTGGAGTAACGCAGATGCAGAATCTCTTCCTGTAGATAGGTGCGCACAGCCCCGGTAAACGGCTCTGTAACGGTGTATTTGTACTTATGCTGGCCGATACGCTCGGGAACAACCGCCCCCGGCGCATACGGGTGCAGGGATTGCGGCTGGCCGTCGCGGCCCCACTTGATCACCGCATAGGCGTTACCATTCAGCAGACAATGGCGCATCATCGTGCGTTTAAACTGATAAGGCGTCTGGCAGTCGTTCGGCTGCTCGTTCAGGAGAAAATCCACTGGGTGATTACTCAGCCATTCTCGCGCCTCACGACCATTATCATTACGGACGCGGTAGAGATAGCAGGGCATTGTTGCCACCGCCTCACTGATAACTGATACGGCGTTCATGACCGCCGGCAGAGATTCCGCAGTACCCGCAGACACATACTCGCCTGATCCAGTATTTGGAATCCCTGCCATCGCCAGCCACTCATCAATGGTCATACTGCGCTGTTCGGAGGGTTCAGACTTACGGCCAAACGGCCAGATATTCCACATATCAAAGCCCCGCTAATTCAGCCCAGCGGCGACGGTTATCGCCAGCGCGGCGCAGTTCAGGATGTTGGGAGAAAAGCGAACGGTGCGCGATTTCCACGCCAGACTCAGGATAAGCAGGCATAGAGGTAACGGTAATCTCCCGCAGTTCGGCAGCGGTAACAGTGCGCAGGTATGGAGACTGAGCAATATCCCACGCCTCTTTCAGCGCCCGGAAACCAAAGCTCATGCCGGAGATATCCCCGCGCTCCACCAGCTCCAGCACATCGTTGCCAAGCTGGGTATTCGGCGGGGTCAGTTCGAAGCGCAGCCCGGTATCGTCTTCGGACAGCACCAGCGTGCCGGATTTAGTGCGGCCCAGCAGCTGGGTATAGTTATGCTCGTACAGCGCACGCACATCGCTACCGGATGCCAGGCTGTCTTTAAACGCTCCAGGCGCAAACTGCTCGCGGAACTCGTCCCAGATAATTTCTGACAGGCTGTTCCAGCGCACGGCATAGCCCACCAGCTTTTTGTTGCTGGCGCTCACTTCGGAAGTACGGATTTCAAAATCTATAGTTTTCATTACTGGACTCCACAGAGGGCAAAAAGGGGCCGAAGCCCCTTAAACGTCAAATCAGGAACCGGAGCCGGAAAGCTCAAGCACCTTGATGGCGTTGGAGTCCACCACGCCGCCGCCCAGGTATTTATCGGTATGCACCTTGTAGAAACCCGGTTCGGTGATGTTGTCAGGACGGGTACGCACGCCAGTGGTGTGATCCACGATGAAATAGCCGCGCTTGAAGTCGCCAACCGCGAGGAACGCTTTACCCGCCTCCGCATCCGGCATGGTTTCCAGATACTGAACAGGACGGCCCAGCAGCGTATCGGGAGAACCGGCAACCAGACGATCGCGCCAGATGTAATCCCCGTTGCCGTTTTTCAGCTTTTGCAGTTTTGCGGCGGTGTTGGAGTTCATCACCCATACGGCGTTTTTGCGGTATTTGGCTTTCAGCTTATACAGCAGGTCGATCAGGCCATCAGAGGAAACGTCAGCCGCTTCCATCTTCTCCAGCGTACCGAACGGACGGGTTTTGTCGGCAGTGGCCGCGCGAGGGTAAGACAGGAAGCCTTTGGATTTTTTATCACCGTCGCCGTTTACAAAGTCGCTCTCTTCGGTAGCGGTGAAGGTGTCGGCGATTTCAGAAGACAGCCAGCCCAGAATATCCACCTCGGAGAAGTCGAGAATCTCCTGAGTGGTTTTCGGGTAGGCGTAGATCGGGTTGAGTTTGATATCAACGCGCTCCATCTTCGGCGTGCTGGTTTCGGTGCGTGCCTCACCTTCGGTACCACGATTAACGGTAGTGCCGCCCACAGATACCAGCTTCTGGTATTCGTTGGTTTTGGTGGTCTTCACCGTTGCGATGGAGCGCATCACGCTATCATCCTGCAACTGGCGCATAATCTCTTTGTCCAGCTCAGGGATAACGGTATAACCGCCGTCAGCCTGCACCAGTGTGGAGAGAGAACGGGTATCACCTGTCATGATGTAGTGGCGCAGCTCGTCGTTGCTTACTGGCTCACCTTCAACGGAAGTACCAGGCAGATTGCGCTGATCGTCGGCGACGGCTTCAAGACGGGTGATTTCAACCTCGAGGGCATCAGCCTGGGCGCGGAGTTCATCGAACTTTTTGCCCTCTTCTTCGTTCAGGCTGCGCTTTTCGGTGTCGGCTTTGTCCAGCATGGAACGCATCTGGGTTTTGAGTGCGGCTTTCTGCTGGCGTAATTCGAGTAGTTTCTTCATGGAGTGGTTTCCGTATCAATTAACGTAGAGACGTGAAACCAGCGCTTGGAGGGGAGGCCGTTAAATCTTTTTCTGCCTCTCGCAGGCTGTACTCGCTACAGCTTGACTTAACGGCCAGTGGCGGCTCACGTCTGAGTGCCACTCTTCAAGATATACATGAAAAATATAAAGAAAACCCCCATCAGAGACAGGGGTAATCATGGGTAAACATGAGTACGAATAATTTACAAAATTTATTTATTCAGCAAATCCCGCATGTTCTTTTCCGGCATATCCTTACGCATTTTCTCCAGATGCGCGATGAGGAGATCCAGCTGTTCGCCATCAGCAGCCAGAGCCATTCCCGTGAACGAATCCACAATGAAGCCGTGAGAATCAATCATCACCACAGCATCTTTATCAAGCGCAGCAGCGTACTCCTTTACTCCCATATCCTGTACGGCATTTTCAATGCCATGCACCTTGCGATGTTCCAGAACATCCTTATAAGTAAACATTTTCTTTGCTCCTTTCAGTCAGAAATCATCTTCATGTTGTGGGCGCTGGTCAAAATCTTCCGGCGTATTGTATATTTCCCATCCCGGCGCGGCGGCGGTTGATTGTTTTGCGTCGTCAGTATCAGTTATGGGCTTCCGCCCGCCGCCCGGCCTCACCGTTCTGGCGCTGATCACACTGTCTGCGAGTACCTGATACCCCTGCTGTGCGGTGCCATCCTGCCCCGTCCACTGATTAAGCTGCATATTGCCCGCTACGCTCACAAGGTCGCCTTTAACATGCCGCGCCAGCGCATCAGCCTGCTTACCAAATGCGAGAACACCCAGCCAGAAAGTAGCCTGTCCATCCTCAGCGGCATTACAGGGCAGTGATACTGCCAGCCGCGCCATTGCCATATTTGTACCCTTGCCCGTAGTTCTGGTATTCGGATCGGCCACCAGACGCCCGTATGCTGATATCTGTGCTGTCATTCTAATACTCCCCACAGTTATAAATTAAAATTTGTACCTTAAACTGTCTACCTGTCTACTCTTTGATTTTTTACTTTAATATTCATTATGTTACACGGTAGAGAGTTACCTTTTAAAGTGTCTACTACTGTCTACCAGACTCTCTACCATTGTGCAAAAAACAAACCGAAAGTAGACACGGTAGATACCTTACCAAACACTGTCTACCAAGTGTCTACCCATCTAACCAATTGTTATTTAACATATTATTCATAACAGTAGACACGGTAGACACTTTATCGATAATTTTTAAATTCTACCCCTGCTCACCATTATTATTTCCTGTTGCTGCTGGTAGCCACCCATCAGCATCATCACCTAACAGGACATTTGAGATCGTACGCCCTTTATCCGGCCCCCGGGTGCACTGTTTGCGCTTGTACTCCTTGCCATACTCAGACATTGCCCCCGGCATATCAGTGCCGAACCGAGTCAATGATACGGGTTTACCCAGGCCATGCGCTGACATGTAGGCAAGGTATGAGTGGTACAGGTAACGCCTCGGGCTGAATGGCACCATCTCAGCATTGCCAACAATCATTCCCTCGCACTCAACAAGCGCCATCAGGTAGCCGCAAAAATCCACCAGTGAATCACCTTCTCTCTTGATGGCCAGCGCTTCTTCTGATTTCTGCTGCTCATGCAAAAGCTGTTTGGCTTCGTTCTGGCTGGAAAAGCGCACAAGCAGATGCCGGATGATTACCGCAAGCTCTCCTTCAATCTTCTCGGCCAGCATCGGATCGCGTTCGTTTTCCGGCACTACTTCGGTGAAGTTGAAAATCACCCGTCGCCGTGAAATACCGCCGCTGCGGTCACTGAACGTCATAGCATTGTTATTGACGGCCAGCACCACCGCCGGGATACGGGTTGAATATGGCGCTTTGTGTTTTGGGTCGATAGCCACCTTATCCCCGCCAGTGATCGCTTTAATCCCTGCGCCGTCGCCAGCGTATCGGGTCATATCAGGCATGATAATCAGCGAATAGCCCACCACCAGCGCCCTTTCCCTTGGGTTCTCCAGCGCCGCCATGCTCGCCGATACGGTGTTGGCCTTGCCCGCCAGCATCGTGCAGATCTCCGCCATAACACTTTTGCCACTTCCGCCCGGCCCCGTTACCTCAAGAAACAGCTGCCAGTCGTACCGGTTCGCCAGCACCATAAACAGAGCAGCCAGTACGCGGTCTGCTTTTCGATCATTATCCGCTACAGAGCGGCGGAGCCATTTCCAGAAGTTCGGCGCATGGGTTGCGAGGGTCTCGCCTTCTGCTGGTTCGCTGAACGGCAGATCACTCGCAACGAGAAGCCAGTCTTTTCGGTTGTGAGGCCGGAACTGTCCTGAGCGGGTATCAAAAACCCCATTGCTGAAACCAATCAGGTTACGAGCTGTTGTACCCATTACCGGGAGTCCCAGCTTCATTGTATCGACTGCTGATTTGATAGCGTTCTGTGAATACGCCACCTCCGCATCGATGTAGATCTGCGCCATTTCTCGCTGCAATTCTTTGTCTGTCAGAGGAACCCATACCACACCGTTGTAATGGTGTACCGTGTCGGAATCTGCATGGATCGCAAGGTCTCCATCGTAGTGAGCCAGCAGGACTTCTCCGCGCTGACTAGCCCCCATCTGATTAAGTGCAGGTGTAACAGCTTCGTGTTGATTCTCTTTTCCGCCGTCAATTGCCTTAAGTTTTACCACCACCTTTTCGCCCTCCGGCTGGTACATCGAATCATTAAATGCTGCTGCGGCTTCTTCCAGCCCGTATTGCTGGTGAAAATCATTCCAGTCGGCCTTTTCCTCAGACTGAGGTAAAGCCACCCGACCAGAGACAGCTTTAGCGGCTTTTTCTGCGGCTGATTTACCCGTGTTTGGTTCACCAGGCTTAATATCGTTATCAGCGGCGATGATGATCTGCGCATCCGGGTAACGCTGTCGTATCACCTGCGCAACTGGCAGCAGGTTCCCGGCGTCAATCGCTGCGATAATTGTCGCATCAGGGCGAAACTGCTGAACCGAAAGCGCCGTTGCCAGTCCTTCGGCAATAATCACCGTCTCCGGCGTTTCACCGGAATTAACCACGCAAAAAGAGCCTTTCTTCACCATTCCGGCCACCAGCCGCTTATTGCCATCTGGCTTAATCACCTGTGCGCCTGTCGTCGCGCCAGCACCGTTTTTCAGCACCAGCAGCAGAGATCCATCGGACAGCATCGGGAAGGGGCATTGAAGCCCCTTTGATGCAAGGTAAGCAGACTGACCCGGAGAGGCTTTCGCGACCAGCGCCGCAACTTTCCCGGCGATATCCGTCTGAGGCTTTTCTCTGGCTGGCTTCGGTTCAGGCATAGGCAGCGCCATCGCTTCGGCCACCAGCTCAGCCGCTTCTCTCGCACCGCACTGATTGACCTTCATCACCAGATCCAGCCCGGTACCCGCGCCACAGTGCGAACAGAAATACGTTCCCCGGTTATCTTTATTGTCGAACCGGTAGCGGGTTTTGCCGCCGCAAGCCGGACACGGACCCTCACCGCGATTCGTCGGAATCGCCAGGCGTTCCAGTATTGACGGCCAGTAGCCGTTTGCCTTGCTGCGTACATCGCTTACAAAGTCATTTTGCACTGTAAGCCTCCCGCGCTTTCACCAGCTCGCCGATAGAGTTATGCAGCAGAGACATAATTGCGCCGACACGGCAGGCTTCTTCACGGTGTTCGTCACCGTCGGGAATGCTGTCAATCCACATGCTCAGTACAGACATTGCGCACTCACTCTCTGAAAGTGCATTTTCAGCGTGCATCAGGACTTCAAAAGGAACCTGTCTCATTTCGTCTCTCCCATGCGCAGCTCGGCGATTAATGCCCGGTGAATTTCCTGATTAAGGTCACATACCAGTGAGATATGGTTCAGCAGGGTTTCCGAACATTCAGCACAGGCTTTTTCCAGAATGGTCTCGAAGAGTGAAGCGGCCAGCGCTGATTTGTATTCTGCCTGGTCTAAGCTGATTGGCTCACGCATGGCGCCCCTCCCGAACTGGCAGACGGCCAGCGAATACCATCACGCAGCCAGCAGGTGATTGCTCACGGGCTTCGCGCTCAGTGGTAGCGGTGATGTGAATGACGTTGCGCCCGATAGCGCTCAGTGCGAGAAAACGATACTGATATTTGGGGCGAGTTTGGGTATGCTGTATACAAGCCATGATGTTACTCCGATTAACGTTGTGGTTAGACGCCTCGGTACTGCTCCTACAGCCCGGGGCGTTGCCATTTCTCACCTTGCCAAAATCAAGGTGTGGGACACAAGCTAGCAATAACGTGTGGGACACGTCAAGACTTGAATTGTATTTTCTTTCGATTATTATTGTCGGACACCAAATACAACGGAATCCACAAATGGCGACTAAATCAGTAAATGCTAAGTCAAAACGAATAGATGCACGTGTCCCACTCTGCTTGGTTGATGCAATGGAAAACCTGAAAGCAGATGGAGAAAGTACTGGGCAGTTTGTTACCTCTGCGATTGAGGGTGAAATCAAACGCCGGCAGCGCAAGAAATCCAGATCGGAATCTGAAAGCTGAACAGGGTTACTCCCCGTAATGCTGTGGACTGCCCCTCTTAAAAAGGGTCTGTTTTGCGCAACTATTAATGAGTTGTGCAGAGGCTCCCCTCTTAAAGAGGGTTGGTTATCTTCGCAGCTCTCTACGTTTTTCGTCGGAGCCTCTAAACCACGTTTAACGTTGTTTTGCCATGAACCCGAATACTGTTCGCCTTTGTCTCGATCTCCGTACGTTAAACGTACGCGGTTAATTTGTGCGTACGGATTTCGTCGGCTCAAGGTTTGACCACCAGCGGCAAGCCTGGTAATCTGGCGATGTTTCTGTAAAGCGGTATTGCACTGGCGGCCCGGCATGGCCGCCTTTGTTTTGCCTGTCATACAATAGCCTCCACTTTCAGCCCGCCAGCGGTATACCCCTGAACCCGAACACCATCGACGCGATGACGCTTTTTCGTCAGAAAGCGGATGTGATCTGCGTAGACGTACTGCCATTTACCATCGAGTGCCACACGTTTAAACCACGGATGAGGCTTAGATATGGTCTGGACAACTGGCGCGGAAGCCTTGCAGGGCGTGGATTCTGCTGTGCATACCCCCTTATCGTTACCCGTTACTCTATACAGCCAGTAACTTGCCAGCTTCCCGGTCAATTTACGGGTGCGCACGGGGATATAACCCGCCTCACGCATCGCCTTACCAAAAGTGGCATCGTCCGGGTAATACTGGCGGCGTAGTTCCGTAGATACTGAAACGGCAAAGCTGCGTTTAGTCGGGTATTCCTGCCACTGGCCAACAAATTCAAAAGGAAGACCATTAACCCTTCCTTTGGTCTTGTCCTTGCCGCTTATCCCTGCATCATGGTCTGCCTCATGCACGGACACGCCGGAACGCAGCCACACCAGCCCGTTACCGTTGTGGCGCAATCCCAGATCGGCAAGCGTAAATTCACCGCGATTAATGGGCGACCAGTCACCGGAAATAACCTGTTTACGGTTCGCTGAAATATCGTGCTGGCTGGCTACAGGGTGAGCGAATCCCTGCCCGTGGAGGGCATTAATCTTTTTCATCTCAGATTACCTGTGGTTAATTAAGCAGATTTACGGCTGTATGGGTTATTGACGTTCTCTACTGCTGGCGGATTACGAACCCACCAGAGCACATCCGAAAGAAGCCAAGCACAGCTATTGCGGCCAAAGTGACAGCGCGGAGGGAAGCGCCCCTGCAGCTCCATCTTCCAGCGGCTGGAACGGGAAAGACTGGTGATCTCGCTGCATTCATCTTCACGGATTCGGCGATCAAACTTAAAGCCGTACTCTTCTAAAAGGGTGCGGCGCTGTTCAGGATTTGGCGGGGTAAAGGTTATATTTTGCATGCTGCCTCCACTGTTTCAATGTTATGCGAAGAGATTAGTGGATAAACGACCAGCATTTCCATTGATTCTGGAATCCTTTAAAAGAACATGCAATTCCATTGAAAGATAGAAATTCCATCAAGATAACGCTCCCCTGTTTAAAACAGTTTCCACAGTAATTTCAACGGCTGTCTCGAGAGAAAAAATCATGAATTTCAATAACTCGCCGAAGATCACCGTTCTTTAACGATTTGATTCACCTTGGATTGTTCATAACAAAGATGAACAATGATGAACGCTGATGAACAGTGATGAATAACCATGAACAAAGATGAAAAAAGTTAGCAAGTAATGACCTAGTAGGGACCGTGGATGGAGCTAGGTATTGTTAGGTGCTGTCGGGTGCCGTTACGTGTCATAACGTGTCATTACGTGTCGTTGAATGCTGTTGAATGCTGTTGAATGCTGTTGAATGCTGTTGAATGCTGTTGAATGCTGTTGAATG
>OKAC01000197.1_pt1 | contig 14068 bp, 9 predicted proteins | sample 1613361 | NCBI WGS metagenome assembly OKAC01 (sample SAMN04436851, study PRJEB24849) | human gut metagenome | biome: human gut; feature: NICU; material: stool | host: Homo sapiens | place: USA: Saint Louis, MO | collected 2011-09-24
ATTTTTGAGCTATGTACAAGAAGCATTTTATTCTAACTTAATTTGACAAATCATAGTTTTAAAAGTTTTTATGGAGCTGTTGGTTAAACTAAACGAAGTCATTTCTTTTGTAGGAGGAAAGTATTGTGTTACACAAAGCAGAGGGGTTTGATCGTCGGAAATTTACGATGGCAGGGATCTTAGTTGCCATGGGCGTTGTCTATGGAGATATTGGAACGAGCCCTTTATATGTAATGAAAGCCATTGTAGGAGATAATGGTGGCTTGGCACGGGTTTCTGAATCGTTTATTTTAGGTTCGGTCTCATTAATTTTTTGGACATTAACTATCTTAACCACGATTAAATATGTTGTTATTGCTTTAAATGCTGATAACCATGGAGAAGGTGGGATTTTATCTCTTTATACATTGGTTCGAAAAAAAAGTAAGTATTTGATTATTCCCGCAATGATTGGCGGCGCCGCTTTACTGGCTGATGGCGTTTTGACCCCAGCTGTGACAGTGACGACAGCGATTGAAGGCTTACGGGGGATTCCGGCATTTTTTGAACGTTTTGGCAATGACCAAACGATTATAGTGGTTATTACGTTGACGATTATTTTAATTCTTTTTTCTGTTCAACGATTTGGAACAGAATTGGTCGGGAAAGCTTTTGGGCCGATTATGTTCTTGTGGTTTACTTTTTTAGGCATCATTGGTTTAATGAATTTTAGCCAAGATTGGACGGTTATTCGTGCATTAAATCCATATTATGCTTTGCAATTACTAGTCAGTCCAGAAAATAAATTAGGTCTATTTATTTTAGGGAATATTTTCTTGGCTACAACTGGTGCTGAAGCTTTATATTCTGATTTAGGGCATGTAGGAAAAATGAATATCCGCATTAGCTGGCCGTATATTAAGATTTGTTTGATTCTTAATTATTTAGGGCAAGCTGCGTGGTTATTAACGGTCAAAGAAAACCCTGAAATGCAGGCATTAGCTGAAATTAACCCATTTTTCCAAATGATTCCACGAGGTATTCTCGTATTTGGCGTTGTTTTTGCAACAATCGCCGCAGTGATTGCTTCGCAAGCGTTAATATCAGGTTCGTATACTTTAGTTTCTGAAGCGATTAAATTGAAGTTATTACCAAGACTTAAAATTATTTATCCTGGGAGCAATATCGGTCAAATGTATATTCCAGCGGTAAATTTAATTTTGTGGTTAGCTTGTTCAGCAATCGTGCTGGCTTTTAGAACATCGACACACATGGAAGCTGCGACAACCATTTTATTGTTGTTTTATCTTTTGGATAAAATTCCAGCTTGGTCTGCGTATCTAATTTCCTTGTTCTTTGCTGCCATTGAAGTTGTCTTTTTCTTTTCAAGTGCTGCGAAGTTTTTCCATGGTGGATATGTTGCTGTGGGAATGGCAGTCTTCTTGTTATGCATCATGATTATTTGGGAACGCGGCAACGAGATTAAAGAAGCAACGGCGGAACAAGTGTCGTTGGAAAAATATGTACCACAACTTAAAGCTTTGAAAGAAGATACATCTGTACCAATGTATCAAACCAACGTGGTCTTTTTAACCTCCGATCGAGTGGACGGCGAAATTAATCGTAATATTATTTATTCGATTTTGGACAAACAGCCAAAACGAGCGAATGTTTATTGGTTTGTTAATGTTCAGGTAACAGATGAACCCTTTACTCAAGAGTATTCTGTTGATATGTTAGGGACTGATTTTATTGTGCAAGTTCAGCTATATTTAGGCTTCCATATTTCTCAAGAAGTGAATGTATATTTAAGACAAATTGTTCATGACTTGATGAAAACAGGCCGCTTGCCAAAACAGCCGCAACGTTATTCATTAACGCCAGGGAGAGAAGTTGGCGATTTCCAATTTGTATTAATTCAAGAAGAATTATCTAACGTTTCTGAACTGAAAAAATGGGATCGACAAATTATGCAGGCAAAATTAGCTATCAAAAACTTAACTACCTCTCCTGAAAGTTGGTTTGGCTTGGAATACAGTGAAGTCAAATATGAATCCGTTCCTTTAATCATTGGCCCACAACGGAAAACGCACTTAGTCGAACGAAAGAATCGTTCATAAATAGAAGAAATTTAACTAAAAGATTGAGCCTAAGTCCTTGAGATACATGGCTCAATCTTTTTTGTAGAATCAGAGTAAATACTGTAATTCCACAAAGAATTCATTTAAAAGCGTTTGGTCTTTAAAGGAATTCATCCGCTTAAAGATGGCCAGTAAGACTTCTTTTTGAGGTTCAGTTAATTGATCTACTTTTAACAAAGGAAGAAAAGCGATAATCAGAGAATAATCCAATTCTGGATTTTGAGAATGTGTAAATAATTCATGGAGTTCTGACAAAATAAACGGCTGATAATAAGATTGGTCAGACTGTTCTTCTGCAGTTGTTGGTTCGTAAATAGAAATACTCTCTTGGGAATGAGAGGGGGCTTCTACTGTTAAAGGAAAAGCATAAAAGGACTGCTGTAACTTTTGCGCTTGAATCATAATTTTTAAGGAATCGTGATAGGATAGCTGTTCTTCAGATAAACGTACCATCAACTGAGTAAAAAAAGGTGGTTTTAGCAGTTGTTTATTTTGAAAATTTTCTTTTAATAGCTGGCGCACAAATCGATCGAAATCACCATAAAGTAGCCAATCTACTGTTGTGTCACAGGCTTTAGCGATTTTTTTTAAGTATCGTTTATTGGGTAAATTCAAACCTAATTCCCAGTTACTAATTGTACTTCCACTAGATAAACCAATTTTATTGGCTAAATAACGTAAAGTGTACTTCTTCTTTTTTCGAGCTTCACGCATGCGCGCCCCGACTTGCTTTGTGGTAATTTTCATTGAAACACTCCTTTTGGAATAAATATGAGGATAAGGTGTTCTTAAAATATACATACGCAAAATTCAGCTCTTTTTTTTTCTAAACTAAAAAAAGTAATTATTTCTAACAATTTTCATCTTGTGCTATGCTTAAGATGAAAATACTTAAGAAGAGAAGGGATCATATGTCAGCAAAACATAATCATGAACAACATCAGGAAAAACAGCCAACAATGTCCCACGATAAAATGAATCACATGAATCATGATATGGCGCATGAACAAATGGCTATGTCACACCAACATGAAGGAATGAAGGCAATGGACCATTCAATGCATATGGGGAATTTTAAACAAAAATTCTGGCTGTCATTGATTTTAGCTATTCCGATTATTGTTCTTTCACCAATGATGGGTTTTCAATTACCTTTTCAATTTACTTTTCCAGGTTCTGATTGGTTGGTCTTAATTTTAGCAACTGTGCTATTTTTTTATGGTGGACAACCATTTTTAAGTGGCGCTAAAATGGAACTACAACAAAAGAGTCCAGCAATGATGACGTTAATTGCGATGGGGATTTCGGTATCATATTTTTACAGCTTATATGCGTTTTACATGAATCATTTTACGAATCAGGCCCACGTGATGGACTTTTTCTGGGAATTAGCCACTCTGATTGTTATTATGCTTTTAGGCCATTGGATTGAAATGAATGCTATTTCTAATGCTGGTGATGCCTTGAAAAAAATGGCTGAACTGTTACCTGACACAGTCAAGCGAATGACTGAACATGGGGAAGAAGAAATTCCTTTGCAAGATGTCCAAGAGGGCGATCGCTTGATTGTTCGTTCGGGAGATAAAATTCCGACAGATGGTAAAATTTTGAAAGGAAGCACAACAGTCGACGAATCGATGGTTACAGGGGAATCAAAAACAGTAGAAAAAAACATTGGTGACTCCGTGATTGGTGGAGCTGTCAATGGCAACGGAATGATTGAAATTTCGGTAACTGGCACGGGTGAAAATAGTTACCTGTCAAAAGTTATGGAGATGGTTAAACAAGCGCAATCGGAAAAATCAAAACTAGAATCCATTTCAGACCGTGTAGCCAAGTGGTTATTCTATATTGCCTTATTCGTAGGTGTGTTAGCATTTATCGGTTGGTTAATGGCGACGAAAGATTTGTCGCTAGCATTTGAACGAATGGTTACAGTTTTTATTATTGCCTGTCCCCATGCGTTAGGCTTAGCAATTCCTTTAGTGATTGCTAGAAGTACCTCCATTGCTGCTAAAAATGGCTTACTTTTAAAAAATCGGAATGCATTAGAACAAGCCAATAAGGTTGAATATGTGTTGCTGGATAAAACTGGAACTTTAACAGAAGGACAATTTACAGTTACTGGCTTAGAATTAATGAGTAAGCAGTTTACTAGAGAAGAAGCACTTAAATATATTGGGGCATTGGAAAAAAATGCAAATCATCCGTTGGCAATTGGGATCATGAACTATTTAAATAAACAAGCCGTTCAACCTTATGAAGCCCATAATCTGCAAGCTTTATCAGGCGTAGGACTGGTTGCTACTGTTCAAAACCAAGAAGTCAAAATAGTCAATGAAAAAGAAGTTGCACGGTTACAGTTAACCTTCGATGAAACAATTAAAACAAACTATCAAGAGCAAGGAAATACCTTGAGCTATTTAATCATCGCTGGTCAATTAGTCGCACTGCTTGCTTTAGGAGATAAAGTCAAACCAGAAGCTAAAACATTTATTGCAGAGTTACAAGCGCAAGGAATTACGCCAGTCATGTTAACAGGGGATAATCAAACAGCCGCCAGTGCAGTTGCTAATTATTTAGGAATGAAGGAATACTACGCAGAGCTCTTACCAGAAGATAAAGAAAAAATTGTGCAACAATATCTTACTGAGGGACATCAGGTCATGATGGTAGGAGACGGTATTAATGATGCACCAAGTTTAGCCCGTGCTTCAATCGGCATTGCGATAGGCGCTGGTACAGATGTAGCGATTGATTCGGCAGATGTTGTACTGACGGATAGTGATCCTAAAGATATTTTAAGGTTCTTAGATTTAGCCAAACAAACACGACGTAAAATGATCCAAAATCTTTGGTGGGGAGCTGGGTACAATATTGTCGCCATTCCTTTAGCGGCTGGGGTTCTTGCACCAATTGGGATTGTTTTAAATCCAGCTGTAGGTGCTGTCTTGATGTCATTAAGTACAATTATTGTAGCAGCAAATGCTATGACACTGCATATTTCAAAAAAATAATTCGATATAATTGTAGAGAGCGGAAAGTAATCAATACTTTTTGTTCTCTATTTTTTTCTTCTTAAAAAAATTTTTGCCTTATTTGACGTATTCTTATAACAAGGGAGTGAAAGGGGACGATATATGGATTTCAAGGAATTATTGTCTTTTGAACATAAAAATATGTTGGAATTGTTGGATTTACTGCAACAAGAGCAGACATTTTCTGTTTTGATGGCTGCAGAAAAACTAAAGGTGAGCGACAAAACCATCCATTGTTACATTCAACGTTTTGAAAAAAAGCAGGAAACGTTTAAGATAGAAGGGCTTTGTAAGATTTATACAACGACCAAAGGAATTGTAAAATATCGTGAATTATGCGTTTGTGGCTTGGCTCGGTTTAGACAAAAATTTTGTTATTTTATTCCCGAATTTTATATTTTACGTTGTCTAATTGAAGAGCGAATCAATTATGCGCAATTGACCCAGGTATTGGGATTACAGGAATCAACTCTTCGGAAGAAACTTTCTAATATTCGACGTTGGCTAGTTAATTTTGATATTATTGTACGTCAAAAACATTACGATTTAACTGGCAATGAATGGCAAATTCGACAGTTAATCCTTTGTTTTTATTTGTTTTTTCAAGAAAGCTGTCTGGAAGAAAACAGAGAAATGACTCGGAAAATCATTACCTTTTTTGAGTTGGATTTAAATGTAGCACAACAGAATCATCTTAGTTGGCTAATTTATATTTGGGAGAAACGATATAGAGGCGGGCATGAAATTTCAGTGCCAAAGGCTAATTTATTTCAACAAACAAGTGCTTTTTTTTATTTATTTCGTGTGGAAGTGTTGAGCACTTCTTTTATGTCTCTTAAAGAACAAAAAGCGTTATTTGTGATTCTTGAAGCACATTTTGGTGGTTGCTTTGGCAAGAGAGCGCGAAAGTATTTTATTCATGAGCAAATGAAAATAGAAAGTTTATGCTTAAAAACAGCTATTTTTATTATGAAAGAAATTAGGAGAAATTTTACACAACATCATTTTAATTATCAAGAAATTCATTTATGTCGATTTTTAAGTACGCATATGAATAGTTTATTAGACGGACAAGCATGGTTGCCAGCTCATAAACAGGAACAAACACTCGCTGCTCGTTATCATCAAACTTGGCACAGATTACAGAAACTAATTAGGCTTTTAAAACACCTGTATCCAGTCTTTACTTCAGTAAAAGAAAGGGAATTGACGAGTTGCTATTTTTATCACATCCTAGATTTATTTGACCCGATTTTATATGAAAAAAAATATATTATTTGCCTATTGACGGACTTTCCTCCAGAAAAGGAACAAGCGTTGGGGCAATCTATAAAAAGCTATTTCAGTGAAAAAAAGAATATTACAATTATTCATGGAAAACCAACGTATCAACTTCACCAAGTACACCTCTTAATTGTCAATCATTTGTTTCAGATGAACGTAGCGCTTTCTTCTAAGACAGTGGTTTATTTGCCAGAGGAATTATCTCCTGCTTTTTTTGAAAAAGTCGAAGCGAATCTACCGTAAGAAGTCCAATTTTGTCTAAATAGTGTTAAAATGAAGAAGTAAGAGGAATGGATGAGGAGGATATTAAAATGAAACAACTGCAATTTGGTACAAGTGACGAAACAGTTTCTTCGGTTATCTTAGGATGTATGCGCTTAAATGGTGCTGAAAATCCTCAACAGGTAATTGAAACTGCTTATGATCATGGCATTACATTTTTTGATCACGCCGACATTTATGGTGGCGGCGACTGCGAAACCATTTTTGGTAAGGCTTTAAAAGAAAGTACCATTCGTCGTGAAGATATTTTTATACAAACGAAATGTGGGATTCGTCAAGGCTTTTTTGACTTTTCAAAAGCACATATTTTAGAAGCGGTCGAAGGGAGTTTACAGCGTTTAGGTGTAGATTCAGTCGATGCATTATTGTTGCATCGTCCAGATACTTTAGTGGAACCAGAAGAAGTAGCTGAAGCTTTTCATTTATTAGAAAAACAAGGAAAAGTTCGCTATTTTGGTGTAAGTAACCAAACGCCAGGACAAATTGAACTTTTAAAAACAGCTGTTAAACAACCGTTATTAGCCAATCAATTACAATTTGGCATCAAGCATACTGGCATGGTGGATCAAGGCTTACAAACAAATATGGAAATATCAGGAAGCATTGATTATGATCATGGTATTTTAGATTATTCACGGTTGAAACAAATGACTATTCAAGCATGGTCACCGTACCAATATGGTTATTTTGAAGGTGTCTTTATTGGAAATGAAAAATTCCCTGAGTTAAATCAAAAATTAAGCGAATTGGCTGAAAAATATCAAACAACGCCAACTGGTTTAGCCAGCAGCTGGATTCTGCGCCACCCTGCTAATATGCAAGTCATCGCAGGAAGTATGAATCTTGGTAGAATTGAAGAAATTGCTAAAGCAGCAGACATTGTGATTAGTCGCGAAGATTGGTACGATATTTATCGTGCAGCGGGAAATGTTTTGCCGTAAAAAGATTCTCATACTTGTGAAGATTCAGCGTGTATTGCTGATTGATTTTGGTATTTGATATAGTTGTCACTAAGGAACTATGTCAAATACCTTTTTCTTTCATTCTGCAATCGCCGTCTACTGCAAATTCTGTAGTTTTTTGTTAAAATAGAAAGGAAACTAGTTTGCTAAAGATGAGGGGAAAAAAATGACCAAAAAAAAATTATTACTCGTTGATGGAAACAGTGTAGCCTTTCGTGCATTTTTTGCGCTACATAACTCATTAGAACGATTCAAAAATAAGAACGGCTTGCATACAAATGCTATTTATGCGTTTAACAATATGTTTGAAAATGTAATGCAAAAAGAAATGCCTACTCATGTTTTAGTCGCTTTTGATGCAGGGAAAACCACATTCAGAACAGAATTTTATTCAGAATATAAAGCCGGACGTTCAAAAACACCTGGGGAATTTAAAGAACAAATGCCGTATATTCGTGAACTTTTAGAAGGTTTAGGCGTAAAATATTATGAACTACCTAACTATGAAGCAGATGATATTATTGGTACATTAGCCAACAAAGTTGATAAAGATGAATTTGATGTTGTCGTGTTATCAGGGGACCGAGATTTGACACAATTAGCGACGGACACTGTCAAAGTAGATATCACTGTTAAAGGAGTTAGCGATATTGAATCATATACGCCTGAGCATATTGCTGAAAAATATGATGGGTTAACGCCTAAGCAAATTATTGATATGAAAGGGTTGGCTGGCGACACGTCGGATAACATTCCAGGTGTAACGAAAATCGGTGAGAAAACCGCGATTAAGCTGTTAAAACAATATGGCTCAGTTGAAGGGGTTTATGAGAATATCGATGAAATGAAAAAAAGCAAAATGAAAGAAAACTTGATTAATGATAAAGAGCAAGCCTTTCTTTCTAAACGTTTAGCGACAATTGAAGTCAATGCACCAGTCGAAGTCAATGTGGAAGACTTGGCATATGAAGGGAAAAACTTAGAAAAATTGGTTCCTTTTTATAAAGAAATGGATTTTAAACAATTTTTAGCTAAGTTGGACATTACAGAAGAACCTGTTGAAATGGAAGATATTTTATTTGAAGTAGTCGAAGATCAGTTAACCAATGAAATGTTTACAGACGATATGGCTCTTTATGTTGAGATGATGGAAGATAACTATCATACGTCACCGATTGTCGGCCTTGCTTGGGGCAACAACAAGAAGATGTATACCACGAATAATTTAGCTGTTTTTGAAAGTCAGCCATTTATCGACTGGTTGATGGATGAGACACGTAAAAAAAATGTCTATGATGCAAAACGGACGTACGTTGCACTAAATCGCTATGTAGGAAAAATGACAGGGATTGCCTTTGATGTTTTATTGGCTGCTTATTTACTTGATACCAATGACAATAACGCTGATATTGAAGGTGTAGCACAACATTACGGATATGATGCGATTCAATCTGATGAAGCCATTTATGGAAAAGGGGCCAAAAAAGGCTTGCCAGAGGACGAAGAAGTTTTCTTTGGTCATTTAGCACGTAAGATTAAAGCTATTCAATTTTTAACAAGCAAATTAGATAGCGAATTAACAGAAAAAAATCAAGCTGATTTATTCTATAAAATGGAATTACCACTTTCTCGTATTTTAGGCGATATGGAAATAACTGGTATCCGTGTTGATGCCACGCGCTTAAAAGAAATGCAAGTAGAATTTTCAGAACGCTTGAAAGAAATCGAAGAAAAAATCTATGCAGAAGCTGGCGAAGAATTTAATTTGAATTCACCTAAACAATTAGGCGTTATTTTACTTGAAAAAATGGGCTTACCTGTGATCAAAAAGACGAAAACTGGCTATTCAACAGCGGTAGATGTTTTAGAACAACTAAAAGAACAAGCACCAATTGTGGCCGATATTTTAACTTATCGTCAAATTGCCAAAATTCAATCGACCTATGTTGAAGGACTTTTAAAAGTAATTCAGCCAGATAATAAAATTCATACTCGGTATGTACAAACACTAACACAAACAGGACGATTAAGCTCAGTAGATCCTAATTTACAAAACATTCCTATCCGTTTAGAAGAAGGCCGAAAAATTAGAGAAGCGTTCGTACCAAGAGAGGATAATTGGTTGATTTTCTCTTCTGATTACTCTCAAATTGAGTTACGTGTGCTCGCGCATATTTCTAATGATGAGCATTTAAAAGAAGCGTTTGTGGAAGGACAAGATATCCATGCCAGCACTGCAATGCGAGTTTTCGGTGTTGAAAAAGCAGAAGATGTCACACCTAACATGCGTCGTCAAGCTAAAGCGGTGAATTTTGGAATTGTCTATGGTATCAGTGATTACGGCTTGTCCCAAAACTTAGGCATTACTAGAAAGCAAGCGCAACAATATATTGACACCTATTTTGAAAAATATCCAGGCGTGAAACAGTACATGGAAGAGATTGTCCGCGATGCCAAAGACAAAGGCTATGTGGAAACATTGTATCATCGCCGTCGTTATTTAAGTGATATTAATTCAAGAAACTTTAATCTACGTTCGTTCGCTGAACGTACAGCGATTAATACACCGATTCAGGGAAGTGCCGCAGATATTTTAAAAATTGCGATGATTGAAATGGCGCGTCGTTTAAAAGAAGAAAAATTACAAGCGACAATGTTATTACAAGTGCACGACGAATTAGTTTTTGAAGTACCAGAATCAGAATTAGAACAATTAAATCAACTCGTCAAAGAAGTGATGGAGCACGCAGTTTCCTTACATGTGCCACTTATCACCGATAGCAGTTGGGGAAAAACGTGGTATGAAGCAAAATAATAGCTTACCTATTAAGAACGATGAATAAAATAAGGATAAGTAGGATCTGGACGTTGATATCTAAGCGTTCAGACCTCTTTATATAAAGGAGCAAAAATAATGCCAGAATTACCAGAAGTAGAAACAGTGCGAAAAGGACTTGAAAAACTTGTTGTAGGAAAAACCATTCAAGAAGTCATTGTTTTTTGGCCAAGAATTATTGAATCACCAGAAGTTGATGTATTTCAAGGTCAATTAGCTGGTCAAACGATTGAAGGGATTGAGCGAAGAGGAAAATTTCTGATTTTTAAATTGTCTGATAATGATATGATTTCTCACTTACGGATGGAAGGAAAATATGAGTTTCATCAGGCTGATGATGAAATTGCCAAACATACCCATGTAATGTTTACTTTTACAGATGGCACGCAATTACGTTATTTAGATGTACGGAAATTTGGCCGTATGACATTGGTTCCTAAGAATCAAGGTCATCAATATAAAGGGATTTTAGCTTTGGGCCCAGAGCCAACACCAGACGTTTTCCAATTAGCTACTTTTCAACAAGGCTTGAAAAAGCATCATAAAGCAATTAAGCCATTGCTGTTAGATCAAAAGCTAGTGACGGGTTTGGGGAATATTTATGTAGATGAAGCACTTTGGCAAGCGCAAATCCATCCAGAACAACCAGCAGATTCCTTAAAACCTGCGGAAGTTGCTACGTTGTATCAAGCAATCATTGACGTCTTGGCACGCGCTGTTGAAGCAGGTGGAACCACCATCCGCACCTATCTAAACGCGTTAGGAGAAGCAGGGACTTTTCAAATAGCGTTGAATGTCTATGGGCAAACAGGCTTACCTTGCAATCGTTGTGGTACGCCAATTGTTAAAACAAAAGTGGCACAACGTGGTACGCATTATTGTCCACAATGCCAACAATTGAAAGGTCGTCGATTGAAATGACAAAAGTTTTAGGCATTACAGGAGGGATTGCGACAGGTAAAAGTACGGTTGTTGCTCTTTTTAAAAAAGCGGGTTATCCAATTGTTGACGGCGACATTATCGCCCGCGAAATTGTTGCAAAAGGGCAACCAGCCTTAGCCGCAATCGTTGAAACTTTCGGACCAGAAATAGTATTAACAACTGGTGAATTGGATCGGAAAAAGTTAGGACAATTAATTTTCGCTAGTCCTCAAAAAAGAGAGCTGTTAAATGAAACGCTGAAACCTTTTTTAAGAAAAGAAATTTTACGTCAAATTGAAGAAGCTAAAAAGAAAGCCGCCCTGGTTATTGTTGATATTCCTCTGCTTTATGAAGCTCATTATGAGGCGATTATGGATCAAGTTGCTGTGGTATATGTACCAGAAAAGATTCAAAAAGAGCGTCTGATGGCCCGAAACCAATTAACAGAAGAAGAAGCGCAACAACGAATTGCTAGCCAATGGCCGATTGAAATGAAAAAAGAACGAGCAGATATCGTGTTTGATAACCAAGGAACTAGAGAAGAAACGGAACAACAAGTGAAGAAGTGGCTAGAGGAACAAACTGGAAAGAAGTGAATATTTTTTAAATGGCGTAAAATGTTTTGAAAATTTCAGAAAAAACAGTGAAAGTCTTTGTTTTTATTAAAGAATGGCAAAGATTCAACTAAGAACCAGTTCTAAAGACCTAGTAATAGCGCAATTTCATGTTATAATATAGGCAACAAAAATTATACAGAATAGAAGAGGTGAACGTTATGCGTTGTCCAAGATGTCATCATAATAATTCCCGTGTTATTGATAGCCGTCAAGCAGATGATGGACGTGCAATTCGCCGTCGTCGTGAATGTGAAAATTGCAGTTATCGGTTCACTACATTTGAAAGAATTGAAGCGGCGCCATTACTTGTAATCAAGAAAAATGGGGATCGTGAAGAATTTAATCGTGATAAAATTTTGCGTGGGCTCATTCGCTCTGCGGAAAAAAGACCCGTTGCTATGGAACAAATGGTTCAAATTGTCGATAATGTTGAAAATCGAGTGCGTAGTTTAGGGGAAAATGAAGTCTCTACAACGCTTATCGGTGAATATGTGATGGAAGATTTAGTCAATCTAGATGAAATTGCCTACATCCGCTTTGCGAGTGTTTATCGACAATTCAAAGATATGAGCGTGTTTTTGAAAGAGTTACAGGACATTGTCGACAAAGCAAAATCTTCTTCTCCTGACTCAGAAAATTAAAAAGGAGGTCTTTCTTTGAAAGGAAATCGGCAAAGAATCCAACCAAAAAATATTTTTCAAGCGGTTATTGATTCACCGCTTTCTGATCAAGAGAAAGAGGTTTTAACCTTTTTATATCAACCAATTGTCGGCGCCAATGCGTTTAGTTTATATTGGCTTTTGTTATCTGAAACAACAGACTCAGAGGAGAATGGCTCGCTGTTTCATGCAGATTTAATTAGTTTGCTGGACTTGAGTTGTCAACAATTAGAAGAAGCTTGCTACAAATTAGAAGGCATTGGGTTGCTAGAAACGTATAAAAAAACAGATCGGGAATTAGGAGATTGTTATTTATATTATTTAAAAGCACCTGAAACAGCCGCTCGTTTTTTTAAAGATGAAGTGTTAGCTTTAGTGTTATTTAATCGGGTTGGACAACGGAAATTTGATCAATTAGTGCAAAAGTTCCAACCGCATCCTACCAAAACAGAGGGCTATCAAAATGTTTCCGCTAGCTTTCAAGAGGTTTATGCCTTTAAAGAAGAACAAATTGTTTCCGAAGCGAACCGATTGACAACGATTCAAGAAACTTTTTCTCAACAAGAAAAATCGAAGAAAATTTCTGTATCAACGGATTCTTTTGATTGGCACTATTTTGTGGAAGGTTTGCACCGTTTAGGTTTACAACTGCCTGAAGATGAGGCTAGTTTTCAAGAAGAAGTCTATGTTTTTCATCAATTATATGGCATCAATGAGTTAGATATGGTAGACTTTGCTTCGAAATCATTTGACTATTATACAAGTCGAATTTTGCCTAAGGAATTAGTGCGAACGATTCATCAAGCGTTTGATCCTGATAAAAAACCACAACCAACAAACGTAGTGACAAACAAGCAAGCACAATTGACGGTGGAAGAGCAACAAACGTATCGATATAACGCATTAAAAATGAATGGTTTTTCTGAACTGGATATTCAAATGATTATGGATAGTGAAAAGAATCCGCCTATTCAATATTTAGAAGCTTTAAAAAATAGTCGAGGCGGCTATACGACACCACAAGAACGTTCATTAGTGAAATATTTGGTTGCCAAATCAGGCTTACCGACTAGTGTGATTAATATTTTGATTAACTATGTTTACAATATTCAACAACAACCGACTTTAAAAGCGGAGTATGTGAATCGAATTGCGAATGAATGGGGACAAAGTGGCATTCATTCACCAGAAAAAGCAATTGAACATGTCAGAGAATTGGCAAAACAAAGCCAAACCAAACAAAAACAGCGACAACAAAATTATTCAGGGAAACGCCAAACTGTTCGACAAGAGCTACGTCCACTTTCGTGTTTGCACAGTGCTGTGTTTTTAATAAACAGTTGCAGCCA
>OKAC01000200.1_pt1 | contig 13956 bp, 13 predicted proteins | sample 1613361 | NCBI WGS metagenome assembly OKAC01 (sample SAMN04436851, study PRJEB24849) | human gut metagenome | biome: human gut; feature: NICU; material: stool | host: Homo sapiens | place: USA: Saint Louis, MO | collected 2011-09-24
CTTAGATATCGATGCGTTAAAAGTAGTTTCTAAAGGGGTTAATGAAATGCGCGGCGAGAACTTTGGTGCGTTAATTATTACCCATTATCAACGCTTATTGAACTATATCACGCCAGATGTTGTTCATATCATGATGGAAGGCCGCGTTGTGAAAACCGGTGGGGCTGATTTGGCAAAACGTTTAGAAACAGAAGGCTATGCTGGTATCAGCCAAGAATTAGGTATTGATTACAAAGAAGAAGCGTAAGGAGGACAAGATAAATGAAAAAAGTAAATCTAATGGATTATCTTGACGAAGTCACCGCTTTTTCACTAGAACATGAAGAACCAGCTTGGATGACTGAATTGCGAACAACGGCTTTAAGAAACGCTGACGAAAGTGAGTTACCACATATTGATCGTGTGAAATTTCATCGTTGGCCTTTATTAAATGTTCACATGGAAAGTTATGTGCCTTCTGAAGGAAATGTCGCAAGTTTTGATCAAATGAAAGACAATCCTTTAATTGTTCAACAAGGATCTTTTCATGCTTTTGAGCAATTGCCAGCCTCATTAGCGGAACAAGGGGTAATTTTTACAGACATTTTTACTGCTTTACAAGAGCACCCAGAATTAGTTAAAGAATACTATATGACTAAAGCCGTATTACCAGAAGAGGATAAGCTGACAGCAGCTCATGCAGCTTTCATGAATAGTGGCGTTTTCTTATACGTTCCTAAAAACGTAGTGATTGAAGAGCCCATTGAATCTTTGTTTATTCAGGATTCAGATAGCAACCAACCTTTCTTTAAACATGTTTTAATCGTTGCAGATAATCATAGTGAATTCAGTTATTTAGAACGTTTTCAATCAACTGGTCATCACGCAGAGAAAGCTTCTGGAAATATCGTTGTGGAAGTGATTGCGAAAGATGGCGCAAAAGTTAAATACTCAGCCGTAGATCAATTAGGGCAAACTGTAACGACTTATATGAATCGTCGTGGCTATATTATGCGGGATGCCTCTGTTGATTGGGCTCTAGGCGTCATGAATGATGGCGATGTTGTTGCTGATTTTGATTCTGATTTAGTTGGCGAAGGCGCTCATTCAGAAGTTAAAGTTGTTGCAAGTGCAGGTAAACAAACACAAGGCATCGACACACGAGTGACAAATAAAGCGCCATATTCAATTGGTCATATTTTACAACATGGAGTTATTCGTGAACGTGGTACTTTAACGTTTAACGGAATTGGCCACATTTTAAAAGGAGCAAAAGGAGCCGACGCACAGCAAGAAAGTCGTGTTTTAATGCTGTCTGATAAAGCTCGTGGTGATGCCAATCCAATTCTTTTAATTGATGAAAATGAAGTGACTGCCGGACATGCAGCCAGCGTTGGTCGAGTAGATCCAGAAGAAATGTATTATTTAATGAGCCGCGGCTTGCGTAAAGAAGAAGCGGAACGTTTGGTGATTCGTGGCTTCCTAGGTTCTGTCATTACAGCAATTCCAGTCAAAGAAGTACAAAATGAATTTGTAGAAGTAATCGAAGGGAAGTTAAACGCATGATGGATGCAGCAACCATTCGTCAATCGTTTCCTATTTTATTTCAAGAAGTTAATGATGAACCGCTAGTTTATTTAGACAATGCTGCGACAACCCAAAAACCAACGGCGGTGTTAGATGTTTTACGACATTATTATGAAACCGATAATGCCAATGTTCATCGTGGGGTGCACACGTTAGCCGAACGAGCAACGAAAGACTATGAGGCCTCCCGCGAAAAGGTTCGCCAATTTATCCATGCCAAAGAAACAGCGGAAGTTTTATTTACACGAGGAACAACAACCAGTTTGAATTGGATTGCCAAAAGTTATGGTGACTTGGCAGTTACAGATGGGGATGAAATCGTCATATCTTACATGGAACATCATTCAAACATTATTCCCTGGCAACAATTAGCCCAACGTACAGGAGCCATTTTGAAGTATATAGACATCACTGAAGACGGCTTTTTAGACATGGCAAGTGCACGTCAACAAATTACAGAAAAAACGAAAATTGTTTCGATTGCTCATGTTTCAAATGTGTTAGGGGTCATTAATCCAATCGAAGAATTAACACAATTAGCTCATCAAAATGGCGCTGTGATGGTGGTAGACGGCGCGCAAGCAGTTCCTCATATGCCTGTGGACGTTCAAGCCATCGATGCTGATTTTTATGCATTTAGTGGTCACAAAATGTGTGGACCAACTGGAATTGGTGTCCTTTATGGCAAACGTCATTTATTGGAACAAATGGAACCTGTGGAATTTGGTGGCGAAATGATTGACTTTGTTCATCTTCAAGAAAGTACTTGGAAAGAGCTTCCATGGAAATTTGAAGCTGGCACACCTAATATTGCTGGGGCAATTGCCTTAGGTGCCGCCATTGATTATTTAACAGAAATTTGTTTAGAGGCCATTCATCAACATGAAGCAGCCCTTGTTCACTATGTTTTGCCGAAGTTGCAAGCTATCGAGGGCTTGACGATTTATGGTCCACAGAATCCAAAAGACCACACAGGTGTGATTGCTTTTAATATTGACGGTTTACATCCACATGATGTGGCTACGGCGTTAGATATGGAAGGGGTCGCTGTCAGAGCGGGTCACCATTGCGCGCAACCGCTATTAAACTATTTGAGCGTGCCAGCAACCGCACGGGCAAGTTTTTATTTATACAATACCAAAGAAGACGCAGATCGCTTAGTTGAAGCGATTAAAGCGACAAAGGAGTTTTTCCAGCATGGCACTTTCTAAATTAGATAACTTATATCGCCAAGTCATTTTGGACCATTCTAGCCACCCACATCACCACGGAACGCTAGATGCGTCTAGCCAAACAATTGAACTGAATAATCCTACTTGTGGAGATGTGATTGAACTGGATGTGGCCATTGAAGACGGTGTGATTAAAGATATCGCCTTTCAAGGAAGTGGCTGTTCCATCAGTACCGCAAGTGCTAGTATGATGACTGATGCAGTCTTAGGAAAAACAATCGCCGAAGCAACGGCCTTAGCAGAGGATTTCTCTCAACTTGTTCAAGGAAATGAAGTGGCCGAAGATGAAAAATTAGGCGATGCAGCAATGTTAAGCGGCGTAGCTAAATTTCCAGCTCGGATTAAATGTGCAACCTTGGCTTGGAAAGCCTTAGAGCAGGCTGTTGCTAATAACGGCCAAGGCGAAGCCGGTCATTTACATTGTGAAAAATAAAGAAAGGGTGACGACGAATTGAGTACAGTACCTGAATTAGAAGAATATAAATTTGGCTTTCACGACGATGTGGAACCAGTCTTTAGTACCGGAGACGGCCTAACAGAAGACGTCGTTCGCGAAATTTCTCGCGTGAAAGGCGAACCAGAATGGATGCTTGACTTCCGTTTAAAATCGTTAGAACAATTCAATAAAATGCCCATGCAAGAATGGGGTCCAGACCTGTCAGATATTGACTTTAGTAAAATTAAATATTACCAAAAACCGAGTGACAAACCCGCACGCGATTGGGATGATGTACCTGATAAAATCAAAGAAACCTTTGAAAAAATTGGGATTCCCGAAGCTGAGCGTGCTTATCTAGCTGGGGCTTCTGCTCAATATGAATCAGAAGTTGTTTACCACAATATGAAAGAAGAATTTGAAAAATTAGGCATCATTTTTACAGATACTGACTCTGCGTTAAAAGAATATCCTGACTTATTCAAAGAGTATTTTTCAAAACTTGTGCCACCAACAGATAATAAACTGGCCGCTTTAAACTCAGCTGTTTGGTCAGGTGGAACCTTTATTTATGTACCAAAAGGCGTTCGAGTTGATGTACCATTACAAACATATTTCCGAATCAACGCTGAAAATACCGGCCAATTTGAACGGACCTTGATTATTGTCGATGAAGGAGCCAGCGTTCACTATGTTGAAGGCTGTACGGCACCCACGTATTCAAGTAACAGCTTGCATGCGGCCATCGTAGAAATTTTCACAAGAAAAGATGCTTATTGTCGTTATACCACTATTCAAAACTGGTCAGATAACGTCTACAACTTAGTAACCAAACGTGCTAAAGCTTACGAAGGTGCCACTGTCGAATGGATTGATGGGAACCTAGGAGCTAAAACAACCATGAAATACCCAAGCGTTTACTTAGATGGCAAAGGTGCCCGTGGCACGATGTTATCGATTGCCTTTGCTGGCGCTAACCAAATCCAAGATACTGGGGCCAAAATGATTCACAATGCGCCGAATACCTCTAGCTCAATTGTTTCAAAATCAATTGCTAAAGACGGCGGCGAAGTTAACTACCGTGGCCAAGTGACTTTTGGAAAAGACAGCGCAGGCTCGATTTCCCACATCGAATGCGACACGATTATCATGGACGAAAAATCAAAATCAGATACGATTCCGTTTAACGAAATCCATAACAGCCAAGTCTCCTTAGAACACGAAGCCAAAGTTTCAAAAATTTCTGAAGAACAATTATATTATCTAATGAGTCGCGGCTTATCTGAAGCCGAAGCGACAGAAATGATTGTTATGGGCTTTGTTGAACCATTTACGAAAGAATTACCGATGGAATATGCGGTTGAGTTGAATCGGTTGATTAGTTATGAGATGGAAGGCAGTGTAGGTTAAACCTGTTATAGGAGCTAGAACCCTTGATATATAAGGATTCTAGCTTTTTTTGTTTTGCCTGTATACTAGAAATGACCAGCTTTTGACCAGCTCTTTTACTGATGAGCCATCATATCAGCAAAGTCTTGACCTGTTTTCTTAGGTGCATTATTTGTAATATGTGCATAGATGTCTAATGTCACTTTACTATTTTCATGCCCTAATCGTTGTTGAACTACCTTGACAGATTCTCCTGCTTCTAATAACAAACTAGCATGTGTATGTCTAAACCCATGAGGTGTAATACGAGGCAAGTTATATTTTTTCAAAATATATCTTAACCAATCATTAACAGTGTTTGGAATGTATAGAGTGTTTTTAACTGTTGTAAAAACATGTTGCTCTTTAGAGCTAGTATTGTATCCAAGTTTTAAATACTCTTCTTTTTGCTGTAATTTCCAGTTGTTGAGGATAGAAAGAGTCTCAGTATCTAAAGAGATAACTCGTCTAGAAGCTCTTGTTTTCGGAGATTGAATTATAACGTTACCAAATTCATCTACAGCAAGAGTTTTATTGACATGTAGTTCTTTATTAAACGTATCTATGTCTTTCCACTGTAAAGCGAGTACTTCACTCTTTCTCATACCTGTGTATGCCAATAATCTGAAGAAGGCGTATTGTTTCATGTTACCAAAATCTTTAAAAGCATCCAGTAAATCATTAAGCTCCTCTTTTGAGTAAAATTTACGATTTTTCTCATACTCTTTTTTTCGTGGAAGAAGTGTTTTTTCCATAGGATTATTGTCAATATATTGCATTGCAACCCCGTAGCGTAAAATTTGTGCAGTCTGTTTTCTCATATAGTCGTAACTTTCATATTTACTGTGCCATTCATCTACCACTTTTTGACAATATGGGACAGAGATATTCGATAATTTAAGCTTACCAAATGCTGGAAGTATTTGATTATTTGCGTATCTTACTGAAATTGCGATTGTTGAAGCTTTAACACTGGTACGCTGATGAGCTATCCATTCATTATACAGGTCTTCAAATGTCATATCAGGTGCTTTCTTTTTAACACCGTATAATATTTGATGTCTGTATTCGTCATAATCTTTTTGAGCTTCTTGTTTGCTACTAAAACCTCTTCTCGTAGTATTTATTTTTTCACCAGTTCGTGGATCGGTGGCAATGTGTCCTTTATACATCCACGCCACTTGACCGTTTTTCTTTTTGTACTTTGATATTTTTGCCATGAAATCATCTCCTCTTAGTTTACAAGGAGTACTTACCACTAGATGGTATCACCTCCCTTCATTTTTTTCTTAGTGTATTTTTTCCCAATTGATGAAATCGTTTGTTCTAGCTTGTTTATATTATCAGTAATTTCTCTCACAGCTTCTTCGGGATAAGACATGTCTTTCAATTGAATAGGTAGCCATTCATCTACCATTCTTTCTAGTAGTTCTTCTATACTGCTAGTGAGGAAAAGAATGTTATTGTCAAATTCTTCTACAATAGCATTGATGAATAATTCTTCTATTTTTAAGATATTGAAAAGACTAATTTTTTCATTTTTAACTTTATTACAAGTCTTGTTAGCAATAAATTCTTGCATCTCTGGTTCTAATTTGGAATATCTATCTAGCCATGTATCTAAATTAGAGTGTACTGGTGGGAACTGTTGACGAAGATGCTGGAACAGGTTTTTATCTGGAAATGTTATACCATCTAGTACAATGCTATCTCTATAAAGAATAATTCCCAAAATATATTCTTCTACATTGCCACAAACTAACTCCTCTATACTCATATTTCCCAAATCAGCAATTCGGGATAATCGCTCTGGTATTGGTAAATAGGTTCCCTTTTCCCATTCGTAGATAGTTTTTTTGTCAATCAATTGACCGTTGTTAATCATAAGACCAAATGCTGGTTGTGTTAATTTTTTACTCTTTCTTATAGCTTTTATTTTTGTTCCGAGTATCTTTTTTCGTTCTAAATAATTTATTGGTGGACGCTTTATCATATTGACCACACCTCCTAAAATTAGTATACCTTAAAAAAAGGGGTGTTGTAAATAAATTTAGCAAAAATATTGACACCCCTTTTTCGTCGAGGTATTATGTGTATGTCGATGAACTGGTAATCATTTTTTGTTTGATTAATCGGTTAATAACAAAATACTTTTATTTTGAGCAAAAAATACGAAGATGATTCTTAGAAAATTTGTTCAAGCAATCACGAAAGGAGGGGAAAATATGTCTCTACAAATCATTGATAGCATTGTTTCTATACAAGTTGAACAACAAGTGAAAGAGATAATTACAGTGCTAAAGCCTATGCTAGAAGACATTATTTCTGGAGTCACTCTAGAGTATATGGACTATCAGCAGGCAAGTGAATATCTAGGTGTATCAGTAGGAACGATTAGAAAATATGTTTCTCAATACGGGTTACCTGTTATAAAAATTGATACGGTCATTAGATTCAAAAAATCTGATATTGATAGTTTCATGGAACGGTATAAAGGTTGAGTAAACAAATAAGACTAAAACATATAGTAATAAAGAGTTTGTGTTTATTATCTGTATGTTTTAGTCTTTAACAGAATTTTATAAGGAGGAAACACAAATGGAAACATCAATGATTAATATTCCAATTTATGTGGATAAAGAAAAATTATTAGAGAAACCAGTTATAGATGATGAAAAAAAGAAAATACGAGAAAGATGTTTAGATAACTACAGAGAAGTTACAAGAGATGAGTTTGTAGAGATACTAAATTCATCACAATCATTTATCCCAAGTAAGACAAAGAATAAAGGCAACAAAAGTGAAGAGTTTTTAGAAACTAGAGTAATTATTCTGGATGTCGATAACACTGTTAAAGATGAGAAGGAAAATGTAGTAGATTTGAGTAAAGATGATAGTAGATACTTAAGCATAGAAAAGGTTTTATCTATCAATTTAGTTCATAATTCTGCGTTTGCGATACAAAAAAGTATTCGATACTCTGAAAATCTAGAAAAATTCAAGATTGTCTTTATATTAAAAGAAGCAATTACTGACTATAGTAAAATGGTTGCTGTTTACGAATACTTGAAAAAGAGCATCCCCGGGTGTGATGACAAGGTAAATGCTTCTACTAGAATGTTTTTTGGAGGGTATAAGTCAGATGCAGTCATGATAATCAATGAAGACAACATGTTAGATATTACTGAGCTTTCGATTGACTTTACCATGACATGTTCTAAAAATTGTCAAAGTGATTCAGGGAGAGAGTATGAACTAGTCAATGAAACCGATTTTGTTAAGTTGATAAAAAATGACGACAAAGAAGAAATGAAACAGTGGTTTAAAGACTGCCTGTTTGATTCCTCCGACATGTCTTTTAATGAGATTTATGAAAGATTGTTAACCATTGATATGAATAAATTACTTAAGTCAAGTAAAAACTTAAGATGTCTGTTTCACAACGATCATAATCCCTCTGCTAGTATTTTTACCAGTAAAACTGGGCATTCCATTTTTTATTGTCATTCCAGTAATTGTGATATCAGTGAAAATTTTATTGGAGTTGTGATGCTAATTTTAAAGAAAGACAGTCGGGTAGAAACATTTAATTGGCTATTAGAGAACCTAGACTTGTATCCTACACATTTTCGAAAATTGAAAGAGGAATCAAAAGTACTTTTTGACACTCTTGAATCAATGAAAGACAAACTTTTCAGGACAATAAGGAATTATCTAGAGGAAATGCGACGTGTCTATGATGTCTTGCTTTCTGATGTTAATTTTTTTGATGATAGTAAGGAAAGTGTGACTTGTATTTTGTCGGGGGAACAATTAGCTAAAAAGATGAGTTCTTACTATGGTAAAACTTATAACATAGATAAATGTAATAAGTTACTATCACTTATGACTTTTATAGGATTGATAAAAAAATTAGATGATGAAGATGTTCCTTTGAAGATGCTCGAATACCTAAATAGGTTAAAGGAAGAGAAAGCGTTAGGAAACTTTAATCATAAGAGAAGCAATGTCTATCGATTAGACGTTTTTAATGCAACTTCTGTGATTCAAAAATTGAATGAAGATATCCTTCCACTTCTGGAAAAATTTCATTTTACATATCAATATTTTTCTTATGAATGGGTTAAGATATGTTTTAACGAAAAAGAGGCTAAAAGAGTATTTCCTCAAAATTCCCCATCAGAACTTAGCAAGGAAAAACAATTGATTTTAGATGAAGCACATGAAGTTTTACAGGGCTTATCGTGGCAAGGGACATATCTAATGACAGAGAAAGAACTTATTAAAACTGTTTGTGAACGCCTACGAAATATCAGAGATAACAGCGTGAAAAATGCTTTAATAGAAAACAGAGGCTACTTTGTTAAACAAGGATTCCCTCTTGAACGAGCTTCTAAGGATATTAAGAAACTATACAATGTGAAAGCAAGCAGTAGTTTTTTAGTCTACCTAGCAAAAGGGGCAGAGATAGATGAAGTAATAAAAGAATTGATAGCATCTGGTGTTGAATTAGTTCCTCTTTATCAATTTACAAGTGTAACAAGAGATGATGGACGGAGAGTAAGGAAGAGAAGAGACCCAATTGTATTAACCTAGACAGGTTATCCATAGCTCTTAATCTTATTTCATCTCAATACACCCACCGTTAAAGTTCGGTGGGTTATTTATTTTTCAATCTTTCAATAGCTGATTGCGTTCATTTTCTTGCCTTTTTAATAGCTTCATATAGTCAATTGTTCGAACTGCATCTTCAGTGCTAAGAGAGCGATAGAGAGCTAAAAACTCTTCCTCATAATCTACGACAACATTGTCTAGAAAATGGCTTACAGGGGTTCCTAGGGCTCTAGAAAGAGCTGTTAAGCTATCGAGGTTAGGTTCTGTCACAGAATTTTCCCATCTTGCTACTGCCTGTTGTGTAGAGAAGATTTTTTTAGCTAATTCTTTTTGTGTCCACCCGAGCGCTTTTCGCTTTTCTCTAATGACCTTTGCATATTGTTTCTGTTTCATTAATACACCCCCCTTCTCAGTAGAGTACAACAAGTTGTTGTATTTGTAATGGTATTTAAGGTTTTTATATATTTTATGAGTTGAAATACATCATATTGTTGTATATAATAAAAAAGGAGGGGAGAATCATGAAAAAAGTAAGTAATCTCAGCCGATACAGAAAAGAAAAAGGATTTTCTCAAACTGAGTTAGCCAAAAAAATGAATGTTACACAGCAATGTGTAAGTTCGTGGCAAACAGGGAGAACGATTCCTAAACCCTATCAAATGAAAATGCTTTCTGAGATATTAAGTGTACCAATAAATGAGCTGTTTTCTGATGTATTTAATAAAGTAAACAGTTAGCTAATAAGCAATTGAATGATTTTAGGAGGAGAAGACATGTATTGTAGAAAATGTGGCAAAGAAATAACAGATGAAAGTAAGTATTGCCAGTTTTGTGGAGCACTACAAGAAACAGATGAGACAACTGGAGCAGACACAGTAAAGAAAAGTACTGAGCAGACATTTAGTGAAATGAAGGAACAAATCGTACATGGACAAGAGACCGGGAAGCTGTATTTGATTATTGGTTGGATTTCTATGGTAGTATCGTTAGCATTTATTCCTGTTGTATTTGGTGCTGTTGCTGTTATTATGGGTTACTTATATCGAGAGAAAGATGAAAAAATGGGTACAATTTTGATGATAGCAGGGGTAGCTGGAGCCATCTTTGGTGTACTTTTAGGGATGTCAATGTACTGATAAGAGGGATAAGAGCAAATTATTTTGGAGATAGGAGATAAAAAGTTGAATAAAGTAAATATGAACAAGAAGTTTGTCATTATAGGTATTGTTGTCTTGGCTATTATAGGTATCATTTTTTCAAAAATGACAGGTACATCTGGATTAGAGAAGTCATCGAAACCATTGGTAACACAGATTTTACAAGAACAGTACAGTTTAAATCGGACATGTGATGATGTGACGATTACTCATGAAAATGGAGATAACACATGCCGAGCTAAAGCTATATTAGACAATGGAAGTGCTATCAACATAAATATTGAGTACTATCCAAAGAAAGACTGTATATATGTAGAGATACCATATACTGAGGTGTTAATGTTGAATTGAACCCCACCCCATTGATGATTGACCGTATTTTGCATGGAAACCTTGGGAGGCATAAGCTAACTAGGGGTTCCTTTTTCTTTTCTTTTTTTGGAATCTATTTAAGTGAAATGTATCTGAAATGAAATGGGAGTAAGTGTTATAATAGTTAATACATAAGCGCTTTATTTTATTTCAGATGGTGAATAGTATAAGGAATTTTTTTGATATTATTACAGTTTATCTTACTATAAAGTACTATTTTTTAAAGCAATAACAGATGAAAATTTGATTCATTCATAACAACATGTACAGCTATACCACCTACTTGGAATAACTGAAGAAAATGTGCGAAAAACCATTTCAAGTAAACCCCAAATGATTGTTAATGAACTACAAGGGTGGTGAAGCTTCATGAGTCTCCACAGAGATGCTCCATCAAAAGTTCCGTCAAGCTCATGAAAATTGTGAAAAACGTTTTGAATAATATCAAAGAAAGAGGGAATGGAAATGGCACACAATGAACGTTTTAAACAAGAAATTATTCAAGAACTCGAGAAAGGAGTACAACACCAAAAATTAATATCAAAGACCGCCCAAAAATTTGATATCTCACTGGCTAAGGAGGTTAAACTTCATGAAGTTTAACCTGCTAGCTCTACTAACCGTGGTAACGCTCGTTTTTGTTGGTTGTACTAAGGCTCCTGATTCCTTGAAAAATTCTTCTAACAGTGCGGAGGTAAACGTTTCGACCTCTACCAGTGAAGCGGTACAGTGTTCACAAGAAACTACTAGCTTGCCAGAAGAGCTACTTGGAGATTGGCAGATTAATAATAAGGATGCTGGTATAGAGATATCAGACAGTAAAGCTGTATTCCGTATAGGAAGGTCTCAAGTAGAGTCAAAGGACTATTATGTAGATGTAAACAACAAAATGCTTTTACATGTCTATTTTTCTTTTGAGTATGATGGTGTGAAATACAGTGAAGTCTCTATTGAAAGAACTGGCTATAGTGAATTTATTAGCAAAAGCGTGGGAATTTTAACTATGCATACTAAAGATGGACAATATATAAGTTTGGGTGTGAAGAAAGTTTCCGGTGAGAATAATGAGACAGAAGCAGTTACGGAGCAGACGATGGATGAAAGAATTGATTCATCTGAGAGTAATGAGACAGAAGTAGATACTGGGAAGACGATAGATGAAAGAATTGATTCATTCATCGAAACATACACAGCTATACCACCTACTTGGAAACTTATAAATGAAGATAAAGGAATCACGATAAATACTGATACAGAGATTTCTACAGATGCTCAATCTTTATCAGATTTATTAGCCAACCTAACAGGAATCAGTAATGCGGTGACAGAGCAAGTTGGTAAAAATGTTCCACTTCGGTTACTTGAAAATGGGAAAAAAGATTATTCTGTGGTATTTAAGAACGGACAGGTAACTGATTACAACGAAGTATTTAAAAAAGTTATTGAATAATGCTTCTTCAATCTTTTTCATTCATTTACCCCACCCCGTTGTTATATAACCGTATCTCAAGAGGAACCATTAGAAAGCATAGGCTAACTAGGGGTTCCTTTTTCTTTTGTTTTTTTGGAATCCGCTTAAGTGAAATGTATCTGAAATGAAACGAAAATAACGTGATTTTTTACTGTAATATCAAGGTTTTAGCTGTTTTAGATACCATGTAACCCAAAATAGTTTATTGAGAAAATAGGAGAGTATGTGATACTAACTAGTAGGGAAAAATGAGATAAAAAGTAAATGGAATCATTTCAGAAATAAGTGAAATAAGACAACGTAATAGGTATAACATGACTATTACATAGTTTTAGACATGAAATATTACTACAAAATTTGTCTAATTATGTCATTATTTATGGAGGAGTTTTATAACGATTTTTGTAATAAAAAGACGAGAAGGAATGCATACATGTAAATCCTCTCGTCTTTTAACTATTTACTTTAGGAATTACAACAATTGCTGTAATTCGTCACCTATTCGTTCAACTATTTTCGTGACTAAAGCATTTCCCATAAAGAATAAGCGCATTCTATCTGAAACTTCTACTATTTCCCCGGAGGATAATTTTTTATACTTTGTCCAATCATCAGGAAAGTCTTGTAGACGTTCGGCTTCTATAGGGGTCAACAAGCGGTAACGACCATCTATTTTTAATAAATGTGTAGATCTATTCACAGAACCTTCTGAAGTTAGCATCGTCCGTCCGGGCATATCTAAATCATCATAAGGAGACATACCACCTTCGGAGAATGTATAGGTATGACCTTCAGCAGTGACTCGCTCTATTTTTTTAGGTCCACGAAGATATTCGAATTTTTTTATTTTACTTTCGTCGGTCAAGTAATACTTTTCAGCTACTTCATCTTCAGGTTGAATGATTTCTCTTAATGGAGTAGGTTTTTCTTTATCGTATGGTTCCGTATCTATAGTAAAGTAACGTCCATGTCTCATTACCCCAGTATTGTATACTTTTCCAGTAAAATTATCTGATATCTCTACTATGTCATTGGATAACTTATACGACGCTTGTCTACCCTTATAAGGAGTCTTGATGATTGGAAATTGTCGAGCAAAAAGTCCTTCACTGAATATATACTCATCATAACGATGTTCTTCTTCACCAAGTTTTTTTTGTTCGAATCGTGCATCTATCTTGTTCGCAAAATCAGTATCATTTTTGTAAACGAAAAAAAAGACACGGCGTCTACGTTGTCTACGGCCATAATCAGCAGCATTGATAACACGCCATTCTACGGAATACCCTAAATCATTAAAGGAAGCAAGCATTATAGCAAAATCTCTGCCACGTTGTTTAGAAGGAGATTTAAGTAGACGATCAACATTCTCTAAAATGAGATACTTTGGTTTTATGTGGTTCGTAGCACGGATTATTTGCCAAAATAGAACTCCTTTTTTACCTTCTATCCCCATCTCATGTTTTTTACTACGTGCAACTGAATAATCTTGGCACGGAAATCCACCAACAATGATGTCAGCGTCCATTTGCTCAAATTCTTCATTTGATATTTCTTCTATATTCCTGTTGATATTTTCACTATTTGGGAATCGGTAGTCATATACTTCAAAAGCATCTTGTGATTTTCGAGAAGGCTCCCATTGGTTTGCCCATTTCGTTTTGAATAGGTCGGCATTAG
>OKAC01000218.1_pt1 | contig 13174 bp, 9 predicted proteins | sample 1613361 | NCBI WGS metagenome assembly OKAC01 (sample SAMN04436851, study PRJEB24849) | human gut metagenome | biome: human gut; feature: NICU; material: stool | host: Homo sapiens | place: USA: Saint Louis, MO | collected 2011-09-24
CGCCGAAGCGCACGAGAAAATGACCTTTGTCTATACGCGGCGTGAATCCTACGTAATGCCGATGAACATTACCGAGTTTTGCAGCAAGCTGCCGCCGTCGCATTTTTTCCGCTGCCATCGCTCATTTTGTGTCAATCTGAACAAAATACGCGAAATCGAACCGTGGTTTAATAACACCTACATTCTGCGGCTGAAAGATCTGGATTTTGAAGTGCCGGTCAGCCGTAGCAAAGTTAAAGAATTCCGCCAGTTAATGCATCTGTAATCGGGAACTTTCATGAAAGCACCAGGCTTGCCCGCCGATCAACAATTTTTCGCCGATCTGTTCAGCGGCCTGGTGCTTAACCCGCAACTCCTTGGGCGCGTCTGGTTTGCCAGCCACCCCGCCTCATTGCCAGTGGGCAGTTTATGTATTGATTTTCCCCGTCTGGATATCGTGCTACGCGGCGAATACGGCAATCTGCTGGAAGCAAAGCAGCAACGTATGGTGGAAGGAGAAATGCTGTTTATTCCGGCACGCGCGGCTAATTTACCGGTCAACAACAAACCGGTGATGCTGTTAAGCCTGGTGTTCGCACCGACCTGGCTTGGCTTATCATTTTACGATAGCCGCACCACGTCGTTGTTACATCCTGCTCGCCAGATCCAGCTTCCCAGCCTGCAACGCGGTGAAGGTGAAGCGATGCTTACCGCCCTCACCCATCTTAGCCGTTCGCCGCTGGAGCAGAATATCATTCAGCCACTGGTGTTAAGTTTGCTGCATCTTTGCCGTAACGTGGTGAATATGCCGCCGGGCAATTCGCAGCCGCGCGGCGATTTTCTCTATCACAGCATTTGTAACTGGGTTCAGGATAATTATGCCCAGCCGCTCACCCGCGAGAGCGTGGCTCAGTTTTTTAATATCACGCCCAATCATCTGTCAAAACTGTTTGCTCAGCATGGAACAATGCGTTTTATCGAGTATGTTCGCTGGGTACGAATGGCAAAGGCAAGGATGATTTTGCAGAAATATCATCTGTCGATTCATGATGTGGCACAGCGTTGCGGTTTTCCGGACAGCGACTATTTTTGTCGCGTTTTCCGGCGTCAGTTTGGCCTGACGCCGGGAGAGTACAGCGCCCGTTTTCAGGGCTAACGTCAGAAGGTTAATTCCGTTTCCAGCAGCGTCAGGATGCTTTGCGCATCTTGCGCGGCAAACAACGACTGGCGGAAGTTTTTATTCACCAGTTTGCGCGCCAGCTGCGAGAAGACTTTCACATGATTCATCCCTTCGTTAGCGCCCAGCGTCAGCATGATCACCAGTTCGACTTCGCCCATTTCTGACTGCCAGTCAACCGGTTTCACCAACCGGGCAATGCTGATACTGGAATGACGGATCCACTGTGATTTGGTGTGCGGGATCGCCACGCCAAAACCAACGCCAGTAGTAACAATCTCTTCCCGCTGCCAGACATCTTCTTCCAGCTCGAACGGATGTTCAGTACGCCCGTTAACACCGAGGTTACCGCACAGGAACTGGATCGCCTGCTCTTTATTACTAAAGGACTGATCAACAAAGATATTCTCTAGTGCCAGCAGTGGGCGAACGTCTTCTTCCGGCGCAAACGCGGTAAGTAACGCTTCAATTTCCTGCGCGCTGCGGCACTCGCACGCCTGACGCGCCAGTTCCCGACACGCCTCGCTATCCAGTTGACGAAGCTGGCTTTTCACTGCCGGAATACGCGGGCTACTCATGCTTAGCTCATCCAGGCCCAGCCCTAGCAGTAGCGGCAGATAACGACTTTCACCGCCCAGTTCACCGCAAATACCTACCCATTTGCCGCGCTGATGCGCAGCGGTAACAATCTGCTGCAACATGCGCAGGAACGATGGCGTAATCGGGTTATACAGCGGCGATACGCGCGGGTTATTACGATCGACCGCATACAGATACTGGGTCATATCGTTGGAGCCGATACTGAAGAAATCGACCTCATCGCAGAAGTGGTCGATGATGTAGCACACCGACGGCACTTCCACCATGATACCCAGCGTAATCGTCTCTGCATGACGCAGGCCATCGCGCTTAAGCTCAACGATCGCTTTTTGGATCTCACCCTTCACCCATAAGATCTGATCGAGACTGTGGACCATTGGGATCATCAACTGGGCGTTGCCGAAACTGGCAGCGCGCAAAATCGCCCGCAATTGAGTACGGAACAGGCCAGCAAATTCCGGGTAAATACGTACCGCGCGATAGCCGAGGAACGGGTTCTCTTCCTGGGGAATGTTGAGGTAAGGAATGCTTTTATCGCCACCGATGTCCATCGTGCGGAAGATAATCGGCTTGTCGCCCGCCGCCAGTAGCACCTGCTGGTACGCTTCAAACTGTTCCTGCTCGTCCGGCGCGCTGTCGCGATCCATATAGAGCATTTCGGTACGAAACAGCCCAACGCCTTCCGCGCCGTTGGCAAACGCGCCTGGGGCTTCCAGAGCTGTGCCAATATTCGCCGCAATATCAATACGCTTTTTATCACGGGAATAGGCCAGCTGCGCGGCAGCTTGCGCCTGTTGTTTTTGGCGTTTATCCGCCAGCGTCTGCGCCACCTGGTAATAACCGCTCACCGCATCGTTGGGATTAATTGCCAGTACGCCGCACTGGGCATCAAGCACTGCAGGTTGCCCGGCATAACGGGCAATCGCATCCAGCGGCAGGCCGCTCAGTACCGGGATCGCCGAAGCGCGGGCCAGAATCAGGGTATGCGAGGTGCGCCCGGTTTTCTCCAGAATCATGCCCGCAAGATTTTTTAAATCGAGGCTCAAAAACTGGCTTGGGGTTAAATCTTCAGCCACCAGAATGGTCGGTTTTTCAAGCACCAGATTATTGCGCGGTTTTAGTTCCGGCCAGGTGATATGCAGCAACTGTTCGCTGATATCGCGAATGTCGCTGACCCGCTCGCGCAGATAATCGCTGGCAGAAGCAGAAAGTTTGGCACAAATCTGCTCCATATTGCTGATGATCGCCGCCCCCAGCCCCTGATGCTGTTCTGCCATCAGGTGACGGATATTGCCTGCAAATTCATCATCCTGAATCAGCGACAAATGGGCGCTGAGGATAGTTTTGCTTTCGCCGTCACGCTCACGCAATTGCTGGTTCAGTTGCTCGGCAAGCGTTGCCAGACTGTGCTCCAGTAGGGTGGAATCTTGCGCACTCGCAGGGATCACCCGATAACTGTCGAGGCTGTCGCTCTGTAACAGGGTCAGTGTACCCACGCCAACGCCGCTTGCCAGCACGTTGCCGTACAGTAAATCCGGGTTCAGGCGGCTTAATGAACTCGGCAGCGGATGCGCCGTCAGTTCTGCCAGCGTCGGCTGGACGCTATCGCTGTCGATAAAGCGCACCTGGATATACTCTTCCAGCACTCGCCGCGCCTGCTCTTCATCGCTACCGCTAATGTTCAGGCTGCAACTGTCATTAAATAAAGTGCCAGTGCCAATCAGCGCCAGCGAGCTTTTCGCATCGGCCTTTGCGTTCTGGCGATGGTTAATAAAAGTGATTTCGCTTTGCCACTGGCTGCACTGCTCTTTAAGTTCCCACGCCGGACGAGCATGTAGACCGTTAGGCAAAGGACAGAGAAATTGAATCGTTAACATAACCGCTCCGGGTTAATCAGGAGATCATCTGAAATCCGTCAGTTGAACAACCGTCTCACGCGTAAAACGTTGAATAAGGGCAGATAAAAGTTGCTGCATCTGCAAAATGTCGCGGCAGTCGGCAATCGATGCGGCGCAATGTCCGTGGCGGGTTGCTGGCCCCATCACCACTGTGGGTACGCCAGTGCCGGTTAAGTGCACCGCCCCACCGTCCGTGCCGCCATTGCTGAACATATCTGACTGCAACGGTACGCCAATTTCTGCCGCCACGGTTTCGATCCAGGCGATAAGTTTTGGCGGCGCAATCAGTGACTTGTCGCTTAACACCAGCATCGGCCCGTTACCAATCTGGCGATGGTTAGCTGCGCCATAATCAAAGTTTTTCGCCCAGCAGGCGGTATCAAGCACAATGGCGACATCCGGCGACACCGCGCGGGTGGCAGTTTGCCCGCCGCGTAATCCCACCTCTTCGCTGGAACTTGCCACCAGCCACACTTCCGCAGGCAGTTCGGCGTCGTGCAGCTCACGCAGTAACGTCACCAGCAGATAGCAACCGAGGCGGTCATCAAAGGCTTTCCCCATCACCCGCTGGTGAGGGAGAACCTGAAAAGTGGTATCGAAGGTAACGCGATCGCCTGGACGAATTCCTGCCTGCATCACTTCGTCACAGGAGCGCGCGCCAATGTCCACGCGCATGGCGCTGACGTCATTCCCCTGCCGATCGCCGTCAAGCAGGCCTGGAATTTTGCACTCTTCACGGGTAGTGATACGCACCGACTGAAGCTGGCGGGCAGCCATGCGTACATTGCCAACCGGCAACACATCGATCGCCCCTTCGCGGGAGATGCTGCGCACCATAAATCCCACTTCGTCCATATGCGCACAGATCATCACCTTCGGACCTGTCGACTCATTGAGTCGGATCAGCACCGATCCCAGACCATCAAATCGCACTTCTTTTTGCAGGCGATCCGCTTCTTCCAGCAGGATCTGCCGCACTTCCTGTTCCGAGGAGGCGATCGCATCTGCCTCGCTCAACGCTTTTAATAGCGATAAATCCATTATGCCTCTCCCGTGAGCAACACTGTTTTCGGCATGGCGTAGAGCACCTCTGCGCCTTGCGGGGTAACCAGCACAACATCTTCGATGCGCACGCCCCCTTGCCCTGGCAAATAAATCCCTGGCTCCACGGTCAGTAACATACCTGGCTGTAGCGTCGTGTGTCCCGCGGTGAAAAACGCGGATCTTCATGGACTTCAATGCCGATAGCATGACCGGTGTTATGGCCGAAATAGTCGCCATAACCGGCTTCTGTAATCACCCGGCGCGCGGCATCGTCAACCTGCTGGCAGCGCACGCCGGGGCGAATCGCGGAGATTGCTGCGAGCTGTGCCTGCAGGACAATTTGATAGACGTTAAACAGCGGGTGAGATTCGGCGCTCACCCCTTCGCCATTCACCAGCAAGGTGCGCGTCATATCAGAGCAGTAGCCCTGATAGAGCGCACCGAAATCGAGAGTGACAAACTCGCCCGCTGTAACAATCTTGTCGCTGGCTTTGCCGTGCGGCAGCGCCCCACGCCAGCCGCTGGCGACAATGGTGTCAAAAGAGGCTTTTTCTGCGCCCTGCCGGCGCATAAACCACTCCAGTTCAGCGGCTATCTCGCATTCGCTCATTCCCGCCTGAATAAAGCGGCGAATATGCTCTGCGCCACGATCGGCAATCCCGCAGGCAAGGCGGATTTTCTCCACCTCTTCTGGCGTTTTGATTTGCCGCAGCACATCCGGCGTGGCGCTCACCAGTTTCGCATTGAGTTCGGACTGCCAGCGGTGCGCGGTTTCCCAACTCACCTGCTGGCCTTCAAAACCGAGCGTTTGCAACTGCTCATCGGCAATGATTTGTCTGACGATGGTGGCAAGCGTGTGCATCGCGTCGAGCAAATGCAGCTGGTAACCTTGCGTGCGGGCTTCTACATCCGCGTAATAGCGCGAATCCACCAGAATGTGCGCACTTTCACGGCTAATCACCACATAACCTGATCCGGTGGAGATCCCCAGATGCGGCTGTTTGTTCTGCCGTGAGGAGAGAAGCACCGCATCCAGTTGTTGTGCCTTAAGCCAGTCACGCAGCGAAGCGAGTAATGTCATCTGGATTTTTCCTTCTTACAGGCTATCGATTAACAATTTGCCTTTACGGAACATCATCAGACGCAGGAACACCACCATCAGCGCAGTTATGACTGCCCCCAGCGCGATCCCCGCCATGTAGACGCCGAGGTTAGTGACCAGCGGCCATGCCCAGATAGCGGACTCCGGGAACCATTGCACTGCGCCCAGCCAGACTGCGGCGGTTGAGCCGACAATCGCGCCAACCATATACGACGGAATGGCGGTGATAGGGCTTTCCAGTGCAAACGGAATCGCACCCTCACTGATCCCCATAAAGGCAAGGAACATCGCGGTCTTACCCTGCGGATAAAGCTGGGCGTTGAACAAGCGTTTGCCAGTTAAGCGACGATCGATAATGGTCGCCAGACCCAGACCAATCGGCGGAATAACGATAGCGATAGAACGTGCAGTGACCGGTAATACGTGGTCAGTGGTAAAGCTGAAGGCAACGAAACCTGCCGCTTTGTTGATCGGGCCACCAAGGTCGATTGCTGTCGCCGCGGCGATCCCCATTGCGTACATCAGCGCGCCCTTCTCACCTGCAGCGGTCAGCACGGTACGGATACCGCCGTTGATCCAGCCACCAAAGGGGGTGATGACGTAGTACATCGCCAGCATGACAAAAATGGCGGAAAGAATCGGTAGCAAAAATGTGGTTTTGAACGCTAACAGGAAATCCGGTAACTGGATTTTCTGGTTCATCCATTTCACAAGGTAACCGGCAACGATAGAAATAATCAGCGCACCAATGAAGGTGGACGGCACCGGCGAAGAGGTCGCCCATTGCATAATGCTGGGATCGAAGTTCAGCAGTTGCGTCGGCTGGGTAGACATCAAGCCGCCGATAAAACCAGCCGGGAACGCCAGTTTGCCACCGATAGAGTTCGCCACAAAAGCAGCAAACATCGGAATGGCAAAACCAAACAACACGCCGCCGAAGGATTGCGACAGCCAGGCAAATTTAAGTAAGGAGAGGTCGAAACCAGAGAATTTCCCGCTATTAAGAGCATCCATGATGCCGATATCAGCAGGAATTTTAAGCCAGCTATAAGCAATCAGCTGACTGAAAGCGAGGATCACACCGCCCATAATTAAGGTCGGCACCATGCGTGAAATCCCTGACATCACATGCTGCGGGAGTTCACCCCAGAAGCTGGATTTAGAGGCCTGCGGATTCTTAACTGCCGCTGCCGCACCGGATGCGCCATGCACAACGGTTGCACTGCGTTTTTTAATGGCCATAACAATTATCCCTGTCGAATATTACTGTTGTTCAGAGGCAATCATCTCTTCGATTTCTTTGATGATTCCCGCAGCGTTTTTAATTGCGTCCTGCAAAGTGATTTCATAAACGTCGCGTGATTCGAAACGTTCGTTATCTTCCGGGGTAACTGCCACGGAGTGGATGATGATGGTCGCTTCGGCGATATCCTGCGCCGTCAGGCGATTCTGGATACCGTCCGCGCCCTGGGTTTCAATTTTCACTTCATAACCGGCTTCTACCGCCGCTTCTTCCAGCGCCTGAGCGGCCATAAAAGTGTGAGCCAGGCCCATTGGGCAGGCACATAAGGCAATCAGTTTCTTACTCATCGTTAATTCCTCGTTCAGTGATAGTTGACGAGTGGAATTATGAACGTGCAAAACAAATCGCCGTTACCAGACAAATAATGCATTTACTGGAGAATTAATCCCGCTGTACGGAAGTGTGACGCAGGTCGGCCTTGTGAGGGGGACACAAAGAAAATTTAATTAACTGTATGATTTAAAAGATTATCGGGAGAGTTACCTCCCGATATAACAGGAAGGATTTAGAGAATGTGACCTAAGGTCTGGCGTAAATGTGCACCGGAACCGAGAAGGCCCGGATTGTCATGGACGATGAGATACACCGGAATATCATGGACATATTCTTTAAAGCGCCCTTTATCTTCAAATGCGGCGCGGAAACCAGAGGCTTTGAAGAACTCAAGGAAGCGCGGCACGATACCACCCGCAATAAACACGCCGCCAAATGTCCCGAGATTGAGCGCCAGATTGCCGCCAAAACGGCCCATAATGACGCAAAACAGCGACAACGCGCGGCGGCAATCGGTGCAGCTGTCAGCCAGCGCGCGTTCGGTAATATCTTTTGGCTTGAGATTTTCTGGCAGGCGGTTGTCGGCTTTAACAATTGCGCGATACAAATTCACCAGTCCAGGGCCAGAAAGCACGCGTTCCGCCGAAACATGACCAATTTCCGCACGCAATATTTCGAGGATAATGCCCTCTTCTTCACTATTCGGCGCAAAATCAACGTGACCGCCTTCTCCTGGCAAGCTTACCCAACGCTTATCGACATGGACCAGATGCGCAACCCCAAGCCCTGTTCCGGCACCGTAAACCGCAATAGGCTTACCTTCTACCGGTTCTGCGCCACCAAACTGAATCAGATGCTCTTTTTTCAGCATCGGGATCGCCATCGATACAGCAGTAAAATCGTTAATAATTTCCAGATGGCTAAAACCGAGATTCTTTTTCATTTCGGCAATTGAGAACGCCCAGGTATGGTTGGTCATTGCCACCCAGTCACCGGTAATTGGGCAAGCGATGGCAATACAGCCGTCTTTCACCTCGACCTTATGTTCTTCAAGATAAACGCGAATGACCGCTTCGAGGCTGGGGTAATCAAGCCCTGAATAGGTCTTAGCCTGCGAGATTTCACCACTGGCAATATCACACAGAGCAAGACGTGCGTTGGTGCCGCCCACATCACCGACTAATGCATACTTTGTCATTCTTCAACTGCTCCGCTAAAGTCAAAATAATTCTTTCTCACACTGTAAATACCTGGGGGCATAACAACAACGCCGGAAAGGCAGGCTCCCTGTAAATATCGATCTGGGTCACACAATTACTTTATCGTTTCAGCACCAATTGCAGCGATGCCTTTTTGCAAGCTGGGCAAACTAAGTATCTGACCCCGCATAAGGAATAGAACATGCTCCATCCGCGAGCCAGAACCATGTTGTTATTATCGCTCCCCGCCGTGGCAATTGGGATTGCGTCCAGTCTTATTCTGATTATGGTGATGAAAATCGCCTCGGTATTACAGAATTTGCTCTGGCAACGACTGCCGGGAACTCTGGGGATAGCCCAGGATTCACCTCTCTGGATCATCGGTGTATTAACGCTAACGGGTATTGCGGTGGGGTTGGTTATCCGTTTCAGCCAGGGTCATGCCGGACCAGACCCCGCCTGTGAACCGCTTATCGGCGCACCGGTTCCGCCCTCTGCGCTACCAGGACTTATCGTAGCATTAATTCTCGGTCTTGCTGGCGGCGTCAGCCTGGGGCCGGAACATCCGATCATGACCGTCAATATCGCCCTTGCCGTCGCCATTGGCGCTCGTCTGTTACCGCGCGTCAACCGAATGGAGTGGACTATTTTAGCCTCTGCCGGAACTATCGGCGCGCTGTTTGGCACACCTGTTGCGGCGGCATTGATATTTTCGCAAACCTTAAATGGCAGTAATGAAGTTCCGCTATGGGATCGTCTCTTTGCGCCGTTAATGGCGGCAGCAGCTGGTGCACTTACTACCGGATTATTTTTCCATCCTCATTTTTCACTGCCCATTGCGCATTACGGACAGATGGAAATGACCGATATTCTCAGCGGTGCAATTGTCGCGGCGATTGCCATCGCAGCAGGGATGGTCGCCGTATGGTGCTTACCACGGTTGCACGCGATGATGCATCAAATGAAAAATCCGGTGTTCGTGCTGGGTATTGGCGGACTTATTCTCGGTATTCTGGGGGTTATTGGTGGACCGGTTTCGCTGTTTAAAGGGCTGGATGAGATGCAGCAGATGGTGGCAAATCAGGCTTTCAGCACCAGCGATTACTTTTTGCTGGCGGTGATAAAACTTGCCGCCCTGGTCGTTGCTGCCGCCAGTGGCTTTCGCGGTGGGCGAATCTTCCCGGCAGTGTTTGTCGGCGTGGCATTAGGGTTGATGCTTCATGAGCACGTTCCCGCCGTTCCAGCGGCAATAACCGTTTCCTGCGCTATACTCGGCATCGTGCTGGTGGTAACACGCGATGGCTGGTTAAGTCTTTTTATGGCGGCAGTCGTTGTACCCAATACCACATTGCTATCGCTGCTCTGTATCGTCATGCTCCCGGCATGGCTGTTATTAGCAGGTAAGCCGATGATGATGGTCAATCGTCAGAAGCAACAGCCACCCCACGATAACGTTTAGCAAAAAATGCTCTCCTTTATGATTTAAGAGTTATGGCGATGATACGGCGCTTTACCTCCCCGTAATATTGCGTTAACAGGCCGCTGACGGCTTCGATCGTGAAGGAGAATAACAATGTTCAGGTCACTGTTTCTGGCGGCCGCCCTGATGGCATTTACCCCGCTTGCGGCAAACGCAAGTGAAATCACCCTACTGCCATCAATCAAATTACAAATTGGCGATCGCGATCATTACGGTAATTACTGGGACGGTGGTCACTGGCGCGACCGTGACTACTGGCACCGCAATTATGAATGGCGTAAAAACCGCTGGTGGCGTCATGATAATGGCTACCATCGTGGCTGGGATAAGCGTAAAGCGTATGAGCGTGGCTATCGTGAAGGCTGGCGCGATCGTGACGATCATCGTGGAAAAGGCCGCGGACATGGACACCGCCATTAAACGCATCCGTCAATGGAGCACAATGCCTGATGCGACGCTAGCGCGTCTTATCAGGCCTACAAACCAGCTCTTTAACGCGTAGGGCGGATAAAGCATTTACGCCGCATCCGCCAATGGTGCCAAATGCGACGCTCATTCAACTACAATCCCAGTGCCGTTCCTACCAGTAACCAGATATTCAGCGCCACTACCAGCACCACAATCACCCAGCCTGTCTGTTTTACGCGTTTACTGTTCACCAGATCGCCCATCAACTTGCTGTCACTGGTGAAAATCAACAGTGGAACCAGCGCCAGGGCGATACCAAAACTTAACAGCACCTGACTCATAACCAGAATCCGTGTCGGATCTAATCCCATCAGAATGACGATAAATGACGGCAGCATGGTGACTGTACGACGCACCCACAGCGGGATATGAAAGCGAATGAAGCCCTGCATCACTACCTGCCCCGCCAGCGTCCCCACCACCGTTGAAGACAGTCCGGCAGCAACCAGGCTTAATCCAAAGACCGTTGCCGCAGCATGGCTTAACAGCGGTTGCAGCGTCAGATAAGCCTCATCAAGATCGGCAACACCAGTATGACCAGAAAAGTGGAACGCCGCCGCAGCTGTAGCCATCATCGCCAGATTGACAAAACCGGCAATCGTCATGGCGATAGCCACATCCCATTTGGTGGCGGAATAACGTTGTTGACGCGAACCGCCATGTAAATGCTGAGTGAGCGAAGAGTGCAAATAAATCACATGCGGCATAATCGTCGCCCCTAACACGCCCGCTGCCAGGAAGACCGCCTCCGAAGTAGGTAAACTCGGGATCACCATTCCTTTACCCAGCTGCGCCAGGTTAGGCTGGGAGAAAATCAACTCGACAATGTAAGCCGCGGCAACAAACAACAGTAACCCGCCAATCACTTTCTCCAGCGGTTTTTGCCCGCGACGTTGCAGCATTAAAATAAGGAAAGTCGCGATCCCCGTCAGCACCGCGCCCTGCAACAACGAAACACCAAGAATGAGTTTAAAACCGATCGCCGCACCAATAAATTCCGCCAGGTCGGTTGCCATCGCAATAATTTCTGCCTGAACCCAATAGAACCACACGACGGGACGCGGGTAGTGATCGCGAATCTGCTCCGCCAGATTTTTACCGGTGGCAATCCCCAGTTTGGCCGAGAGGATTTGAATCAGCATCGCCATCAGGTTAGCCCAAACGACAACCCACAATAACTGATAGCCGAAGCTGGCACCCGCCTGAATATTGGTCGCAAAGTTACCGGGATCGATATAACCAATCGCCGCAATGAACGCAGGTCCCATTAATGCGAGCCTCATCTTGCGCGCCGCCCGTCCGCTGCTACTCTCAACGCGATAGTTCGTCATCTTGTGCCTCTAAAACATAGCCTTTGCTATGTTTCATGCTACGTTAAATGAGAATGATTATCAAACTCATTTAAATGGGTTGTGATGATTTCTCTGATAGACCAGGATTATGACTACGAAAAGATAGATGACTCGAATGTTATGGTTATGTTTAATATTAGCACATTTACATAACCTTCCGCTTCCATACACAACATAGCAGAAATGTATGACAGATCACTATTTTTGAAGCTTGTCACAGGACGTCATTATATTGTGTGTCAGATCTCGTTTTCCTTAACCATGTTACATAGAATGTGCACGGAAATTTAACCTGCCTCATATTTGGAGCAAATATGGACCGCGTCCTTCATTTTGTACTGGCACTTGCCGTTGTTGCGATTCTCGCACTGCTGGTAAGCAGCGACCGCAAAAAAATTCGTATCCGTTATGTTATTCAACTGCTTGTTATCGAAGTGTTACTGGCGTGGTTCTTCCTGAACTCCGACGTTGGTCTGGGCTTCGTGAAAGGCTTCTCCGAAATGTTCGAAAAACTGCTCGGATTTGCCAACGAAGGGACTAACTTCGTCTTTGGTAGCATGAATGATCAAGGCCTGGCATTCTTCTTCCTGAAAGTGCTGTGCCCAATCGTCTTTATCTCTGCGCTGATCGGTATTCTCCAGCATATTCGCGTATTGCCGGTGATTATCCGCGCAATTGGTTTCCTGCTCTCCAAAGTCAACGGCATGGGCAAACTGGAATCCTTTAACGCCGTCAGCTCCCTGATTCTGGGCCAGTCCGAAAACTTCATCGCTTATAAAGATATTCTTGGCAAGATGTCCCGCAACCGCATGTACACCATGGCGGCGACCGCGATGTCTACCGTCTCCATGTCTATCGTGGGCGCGTATATGACCATGCTGCAGCCGAAATATGTGGTCGCGGCGCTGGTACTGAACATGTTCAGCACCTTTATCGTTCTGTCGCTGATTAACCCGTACCGCGTCGACGAAAGCGAAGAAAACCTGCAGATGTCCAACCTGCATGAAGGCCAAAGCTTCTTCGAGATGCTGGGTGAATACATCCTGGCGGGCTTTAAAGTGGCGATTATCGTTGCCGCCATGCTGATTGGCTTCATCGCGCTGATTTCCGCGCTGAACGCCCTGTTCGCCACCGTCACCGGCTGGTTCGGCTATAGCATCTCCTTCCAGGGGATCCTCGGCTATATCTTCTATCCGGTAGCGTGGGTTATGGGCGTACCGGCGGGTGAAGCGCTGCAGGTAGGGAGTATTATGGCCACCAAACTGGTTTCTAATGAATTCGTCGCCATGATGGATCTGC
>OKAC01000228.1_pt1 | contig 12723 bp, 15 predicted proteins | sample 1613361 | NCBI WGS metagenome assembly OKAC01 (sample SAMN04436851, study PRJEB24849) | human gut metagenome | biome: human gut; feature: NICU; material: stool | host: Homo sapiens | place: USA: Saint Louis, MO | collected 2011-09-24
CTCTTCCGATCTCCGGACGTGGATCGTCCGGCGCTCCGGGGTCTCCGGGCGATCCGGGGCTTCCCGGGATGCCCGGAACGGACGCGGTGCCGGCGCCCCCGGTCTCGCCGCAGTCGCCGTCGGGCCCGGTCCTGGCCTGACTTATCGATGCGTTGCCGGGTGGCGTCCCCGTATGGGCGGGGATCGCGCCCGGCCCTTTTTTCTTGTTTGATCGGAGGTTGCTGATGGTGGATGCCGACGGCAGGGACGGCGGGGCGAGGGTGCCCACGGCGGCGTTCAGCCGCCTGTCGGCCACGAATGTCTTGTTCGGGTGGACATGGCCGCAGATCGGCGTGGGCCTGGCCGGCCTGGTCATGGTCGTGGGCGGCGCGGCGGCGGGCATGGTGCTGCCGTTGATGCTCGCGGGCGGCGTGGTCATGGCGTACGGGCTGATCCGTTACGAGGGGTTGAGCCTGATGGCGTGGACGTACGTGTGGCTGGCGTGGCGGCGGCGTGTGCGCGACGGGTCGACCCGATGGTCGGCGAGCCCGCTCGCCTCGGGCCGGCCGGCGGGCGTGCTGGGCGTGTGGGGCCAGGTCGGGTCCCGGGCCCAGGTGGTCGAGGGGTCCGGCGTGGAGGTGGTCGGAACCCCGTTCCATGGCGCCTGCTACCTGTTCGACCCGGAACGCCGGCGGGCGACCGCGGTGCTCGCGTTGAAGGTCGAGGAGTGGACGTTGAGCACGGATGCGTCGAAATCGTCGCGCGCGGCCGCCTTGAACGATCTGACCGCCCGTCTGGCGGACACGCCGGGAGTGGTCGAGCTCAAGGAGACCGCGCTCCTGCTGCCGGGAGCCGCGCCCGCGCCGGATCTGCCCGACGATGGCGGGTCGCCGGAGTGGATGCGCCGTGATATGGCGGAATTGTGGGCCCTGCCGGAGGTCATGACCCCGTTGGCGAACGTGAGCTACGTGTCCGTGACCTGCGACGTGGACCGGCTCAAGGGCGTGGACCGCGCCCGGGGCCGGCTCACGGAACGCGATCGGGTCGGGGTCGCGTTGGGCGACCTGGTGAAGATGACCGTGGCCCCGGCCCTGGTCGAATGCGGGGCGCGTCCCGGTTCGGTGCGCTGGTGCGGACTGGACGACCTGCGCACGCTGATCCGGTCGGTTTCGGATCCGGCCGGCAATGCGGACCGTCCTCCGGTCACCCGTGACGAGCCGACGCTGGGCTGGTGCGAGGAGAGCCTCGACGGGGAGAGCGTGACCCTGGAATCGTGCGTGGCGCGCACCTGGTGGGTGACCCAGTGGCCCGACCGGCCCGTGCCGGCGGGCTGGACGCGCGACATCCTGCAGGGCGGCAGGATGATCGCCCTGACCCATATCTGGAGGCCCATGAGCATGGAGGAAAGCGAGAAGGACCTGCGTGACCGCGAGTCCAGCATCCTGCAGCGCGACACGTTGCAGAACCAGCGGAAACTGTCGCGCGACGAACGCCGTGAGCGCCGCGAGCAGCGGCAGCGAGAGGCGGAGCAGGACGCGAACTGGCCCGACACCGACCATCAGGGGTATATCGCCCTGTTCGCCCCGGACCGCGACATGCTGGCCGTGTTCGAACGCGACCTGCGCGTGCGCGTCGGCAAGTACCATCTGCGCCTGTCCGGCCTGCGCGGCCAGCAGCGGCAGGCGTTGACCGCGGTCCTGCCGCTGGGGTTGTGACCATGGGCGCGCACGGCCAGGAGGACTGGTTCGACGAGGTCATGCCCGGGTTGGACGCCGTGCGGCCTGGTGGGAAACGGCGATTCCCATGGCCCGGCCGGCATGGGAAGGACGACGGGGACGAGGCCGAGGCCCGCACCAGGCCCCGTATCGGGGTGCGTGTGGGCGTGGCGACGGTGATCGTCACGGGTCTCATGGTCGGGGCCGGGCTGACTGCGGGCATGGTCTCCGCGAACCGGCGCGAACGGCTGGCCGACGCGTGTGTTTTGTCAAGTTGGAGTAGGCCGTTTCGGCGTTTCTTTTAGTCCATGTGAGCGGCGGGTTTCAGGCCGTTTCGGCGTTGGCCGGTCCTGCTGGTTGTTGGTTATTGCATTGGTTATTGCATGAGGGCGTGGGTCTTGCGCCAGGATTCGCCCTCGAAGCGGATCATCCGTCCGTGGTGGACGGTGCGGTCGATGATCGCGGCGGCCATGTTGGGGTCGCCGAAGATCCTGCCCCATCCGCTGAACTCGATGTTGGTGGTGTAGATGATGCTCTGGGTCTCGTACGCGTTGGTGACGACCTGGAACAGGAGCCTGCTGCCGTCCTCGTCGATGGGCACGTAGCCGAGTTCGTCGATGACGAGCAGCGGGGTCCTGCCGATCGCGGCGAGTTCCCGGTCGAGCCGGTTGTCCGATTGGGCCCTGAGGAGCCGCATGACCAGGCCTGCGGCGGTGAAGTAGCGTGCGGGTATGCCCTTGCGGCATGCGTTCCTGCCGAGCGCGATGGCGAGGTGGGTCTTGCCGGTGCCGGGAGGGCCGAACAGGACGAGGTCGTCGTGGCCGGCGATGAAGTCGAGGGTCGTGATCTGCCCGCGCCCGTAGTCGACGGGGAAGCGGATCGGGGTCCAGTCGTAGCCGCCGAGCTCCTTGTCGGCGGGGAATCCGGCGGCCTTGAGCAGGCGTGAGCGTTTGGAGCGTTCCCTGGATTCGATCTCGGCGTTCATCCACGATTCCATGAATTCCATCTGGCTGGGGGTCGCGTCCGCGAGCTGGTCGGCGAGGACCTGGCGGGTCAGAGGCAGCCGTCTGGCCAGGGTCATGATCGTTGCGATTCTTTCGCCGGTGGACGCGCGCCTGCGTTTCATGTCGGGCATGACGACCGGCGGACGGTGGGTTCCCATGGTCAGGCCTCCTTCCTTTCCCATGGCTGTCGGGGTTTCATGAACACGTCGTATCCGGTCAGGTCGGGTACCGACTGCTCGTACGGCTTCTCGCCGGCGGCGATGCGCCGGGCCATGGTGGTCACACTGGCCTCGTCGATCGCGTGCCCCTGTTCGACCAGGTGCTCTCCGGCCCGGACGGCGGCCTCGAAGCCGGACGCGGCGCTGGCCTTGGCGATGACGCGGAACGTGGTCCTGCGTGTCTTGGCGTCCATGCGGTCGATGGCGATCCTGAGTTTGTCGGGGAAATCGTCACGGATGGTGGAATCGGTCCATGCGTGGGTCTTGCGGCTCAACGCGGGCAGGAGCGTGGCGGGGTTGCGCACCGTGGCCGGCGAATCCCCGTACACGCGCGGCAGTCTGGCACAGGTGCGTCCGTCCTGGGTGCGGATCGTCACGTCGAACGCGCGCAGACCCACGTCGAGAGTCCAGCCGCGCCACGAGGGGCCGGCGAGGTAGTAGTTGCCGTCGATCTGCACACGCCCGTCCTTGTCGGCCTTCCTCACCTCCCAACGGATCGCGTCGTACGGCTTGGCGGGAAGCGGCTGCATATCCATCTTCTCACCGGCGAACAGGCCGCCGATCGGCGCGCCCTTGCGGTAATGCGTCTCCTTGGCCATCGCGTCGCAACGCTCCAGCATGTACCGGGTCAGTTGGCCGTGGGACTCTGCGTTGAGCATGGGCACCATGATGTTGCGGCGCAGGAACCCGACCGCGTTCTCCACGCTGCCCTTCTCGTTGCCCGAGTTCGGGTTGCAGAACCTGGTCTCCAGCCGGTAATGCTCCACGAACAGTTCGAACACGTGCACGACGGTGACCTTGTCCCACGCGATCCGATGGCCGGCGCCGGTGGCGTTGTCAAGCACCAGCGTCAGGGGGACCGCGCCTATGTGCTCGAACACCGTGCGCAGCCCCGCGCACACGCATTCGGCGTTCTCCCCGGGCAGGGCCACGCAGTAGCGCATGTTCGAATACGGGAACGTGACGACCAGGCAATGCACGTCGACCCGGTCCCCGCCGACCACGGCCTGCGCCATGCCGAAATCGACCTGCGCCTCGCCCGGATGCCACTTGAGCTCCAGATACCCGTCCGACGGGAGGCGATGCTCCTCGCGCCACCGTTTCACGTACCGCTGCACCGGCGAATACGAGCCCTCGTAGCCCTTCTCCGACACGAGTCTGTCGTACACGCGCTTGGCGGTGTGCCGCTGCTTGCGGGGCATGAACCGGTCCGCCTGCAGCCACCCGTCCACCGTCGCCCTGAACGGATCGAGCTTCGACGGCCGCGATACGGAGCGCTCCGGTCCGGGAGAGCAATCCTCCCTCCCGGCGTACTTCGCGACCGTGTCGCGGGCCACGCCCACCTCTTTCGCGATGCTCCTCCATGACATGCCATGCGCGTCAAGCACCCTGATACGTTGTTGTACGGACACCGGTACCGTCATTCCTTTCCTTTCCCGAGAAAACCGAACGGTTTGACTTTCAACTCGGGAAACTAGTCCAGGCAGGACGGGCCGGTGTTCGTTTCTCACCACACGCTGAAGTGGACCAGAACCTGCCGCTCACATGGAAGACATCCACACGCTCACACGGCCCACTTTCTATTGAACAGACACAGACGCGTTGGCGGCGTGCGAACGATCCGCCCGGGCATGGTCCGCGGGATCGGCCGAATGGGGCCGGGACCGCGACCGGATCATGGGATCGGTCGACCTCGACGCGCTGCGCGCCACGGACCCCGATATGGCGGGCACCCTCGAACGGCTTTCCTCCGACCCCGTCACGCCGGCCGGCTGCACGGCCGGAGGCGACATGGCAACGCTCGACGCGGACGCGAAACGCATCTCCAAGGCCGCCGACAGGCTCGCGAAACGTTCGGAACGGCTGGAAAAGGCCGTGGCGAAGGCCGGCCAGACGGTCGGCGACGCCGAATCGTCACGGTCCAGGAGCCGGCTCGAACGGGCCGTGGCCGACGCGCGGGGCCTGCTGGCGGGGAGCACGGCGGACCAGTACAAGGTGCCGTACCTGTACCGTCGGCTCGAACAGCTCACGGAACAGGCGGCGGGGCTGCTCGACGACGGGTCCGCGTCCCCGGCGGACATGGACCGGCTCTCCCAGGGCATCGACTCCATGGTCTCCTCGCTCGCCTCCGGCACGCGATGACGGGCCGCCATACGGTTATCGGCCCGGCGCACGCGTGTACGGGCAAACGGATCAGGAAACAGGAAGGAATCGGTCATGTCGTGTCGGTCAGAGGGTTCCGGACTCATCGAACGCGCCATCCTCGCGCGATCAATGGGGGCGGGCCGATGATGCACCTCGTACTCGTGATCGCCGTCGTTTTCGTTTTCGCCGCGTCCTGTCTGCTGACGTTCGGCCTGTGCCGCGCGGCCACGCGCCGCGACATGCTCGAGGCCCGTTGGCGTGAGGAGTCGGCCGGTTCCGTGGGTGAGGAGAGCCATGAGAGCGCATGAAACGCTTGAGCGTGCCGGGCGTCAGGGCGGCTTCCCGGCTCGTGGTTCCGCTTCGGGCCTGTTGGCGGCCTGCCCGTCGGACGGCAGCCACGACTTCTACCTGTCGATGATGCTCGACGTTCCCGTGCCGCGCGTGCCCATGCTGCGCGCACGTCTGCAAGACTCCCGCCGAGGGGCGCAACGCGCATCCGACGTACAGGAAGCTGGCCGCGTGGTGCAAGTGCAGCGTGGGCACGGTCAAACGCCATTTGTCATGGCTGGAAGGGGGACGTGTGGTGATGGAGCAGCGGTTCCGTCTGCGTGACGGTTCGCCGGTCGTGCCGCGCTGGCGCCGTTGACGATATAGGCGTCCTTCGTGGGTGTCGGCGTCGGCGATCATGTGCTTTTTCCGTTCAGGGAGGTTTCGTATGGCTGATGCTCCTGCCGGGGTCCGTGCCGGCAAGGCCGGGGGTCCGCATGGGTTGCGGGTCCTGTCCCCGGCCGATCCGGGGTATGTGGAGTGGTGCCGGTCCGGCATGCCCCAGAGGATCCGTCTGCTCAAGCTCGCCGCCGAGAAACGCCGCCGGATCGAGCAGGGCGTGATCTGTCCGAAATGCCATAGGCGCCGGGTCCGTGCCGGCGACACGTTGTGCGCCCAGTGCCGTCACTTGGAGGATCTGCCCCGCTGCCGGGAATGCGGGAGGCGGACGAGCCGTCCCGTGGACGGGTTGTGCGCCCGATGCCTGAAACTGGTCCGGGAACAGGCCAGGCCGATGTGCCCGAAATGCGGCAGGTGCCGGTGCCTCGAGGGCGAGGACATGTGCGGCAGGTGCCGGGCGCACCGTGTGTTGCCATCCTGTTCTCGTTGCGGCGCGCCGCGGCGGAAGGGCTCGCCGGACGGGTTGTGCGGCCGATGCCGGCAGCTCCTTTCGGGGAAGGCGAGGACATGAATCTGGCGGACGTGGCCTTGGAGGCCCTGTACGTGCTGGGTGTACTGATGTGCTGCGCGCTCCTGTCCCGCGAGGAGGGCTCGCGCGAGGGCCTGGGTTCGCGTCGCGCCCGCCTGTTCATGCTGGCGTTGGCGGTGGAGGCGATGCAGGCGGGGTTGGGTTCGCTCGCGTTCCGGGAGCCGTGGGGCGCGCCGTTCGCGCCCTGGCAGGCGTTCGACCTGGCGGGCGCGGTCCTGGCGGACCTGTTCCTTGCACGGGCCCTGTTGCGCGGCGGCGGCGGGGCTCCCGGTCCGGACTACCGGTGACGCGTACCGCCGGTCATTCCTCCCGTTCGTGTTCGTGTTCCACCTCGAAGCGGATCTTGAGCCGCGTACGGCCGCGGCGGGCATGGCGTGCGGCGCGGCTTCGCCCGCCGCCGTTTTCCCGGAGGCCGTGGCGGGTGTGGCGTCCCCACGCATGAACGTGGGCCAAGAGTTTTCTCGCGGCCGCCATGACGCGCAGGAGCGACAGCGCCACGAGGCAGCCGATGGCGAGCAGCGCCACCAGGTCGCGGTTCCGGGCGGCGGGCAGGTTCTGGATGATTTCGAGGAGGTCGAGCATGGCCTCGATGGTGTTTGCGATGTATTCCATGTGCCGCTGTATGCGTCCGACGCCCCTGCTCATGTTCACGTCCGATTCCCGGTCCGATGACGGCCGGGAACGTTATGGTCGTCCACCCGCCGAAATCGGTGCCGCCGCGGGTGATCGCGCCATGGGGAAGGAACATCCTGAATGATTGGCCATATTGGATCGGAGTGCGGGAGGAAGGCCCTGGACTTTCTGGCCGTCGGGCGGTCCCGCCTCACTGCATGTCGGCTGCGCGGCCGGCGGGCTGCATCGTCCGGCTCACACTGGACCAGAACCGGACATGCCGTCGAAACCCCTATAATTGTCATGTCGTCAGAACAAGCCCGGAGAAGGATATGCCATCAATGCTTACAGTCGCGGAGACGGGGAGCTTGTCCGTTCCTCTCGTCTCCAACCACGATGTGGCTTCGCCGTTGAGATATCCCGGCGGCAAAAGCGTGCTGTCCGGGTACGTCGCCTCGCTTATCGATGTTCTCGGCATTCGTGACGTCACGTATGTCGAACCCTATGCCGGGGGTGCCGGTGTCGCTCTGCGTCTGTTGAAGGACCACAAAGTATCGAAGGTAGTTATCAACGACTACGATCCCGACGTGTTCGCGTTCTGGAACAGCGCTGTCAATGATTCGGCTTCGTTCCTGGAACGATTCGACCGGGCGGAACCCACTATCGAGGAATGGCATAGGCAGAAACGCATCATCGCGGACCCTGCCAGCGAGCTGGACAGGGGGTTCGCGTTCTTCTTCCTCAACAGAACCAACAGATCCGGCGTGCTGAACGGCGGCGTGATCGGAGGATTGAAACAGAACGGTAGATACAAGGTTTCGGCGCGGTACAACAAGGCCTCGCTAAGACGAAAACTTGATTTTCTCGGGGAACACGCCGACTCCATCGAGGTCAGAAACGAGGATGGCAGGGCCGTGGTCGAACGATTCGTCGGATTCCCTGAGGCGTTCATCTATGCGGATCCGCCTTACGTGGAGAAAGGCGGCAGCCTGTATATGAACGCCTTGGACGATGAGAGGCACAGGGAGCTCGGAAATCTGCTGAACAATCATGCCGACTCCCATTGGATGCTCACCTATGACGATACGGCGTTGATACGCGAGCTGTACGGGGAACGGTACGGTGGCCTGTTTCCTTTGCAATACAGCGCCTCCGCCCGGCGCACCGCGAACGAGCTGATGATCTTTTCCGATACACTGGGCAAGGCCGCAGCCCACATGCACTGACGCGAAGGAGAGGACATGGCGAATCCGTTCGGGGAAAAGAATATCGGCCCATGGGAGGGCCAGCAGGTGGAGTACATTCCGCTGGATGATCTGGTCCTGTGGACGGAGAATCCCCGCGATCCGCTGGATGGCGATTACACGAACGACGATGTCATCCGTCGCGCAACCGACGGACGCAACGACAAGCAATGGCAGTTGTCCAAGCTATCGAAAGAGATGGGCGACAGATTCGATTTGAGCGAACTGCCCACGGTATGCAGAATCGATGACGGACCGAAGTACAGGGTATACGACGGCAACAGGCGTGTCATTCTGGCGATGCTCCGCAAGGCCGGTCTCACTACTGAGGGCCAGCAACAACTGGTGCCTCCGGATTTCCCAGACCCCATCCCATGCAACGTGTGCGACGAAGAGACCGCGCTGGAGAATGTGGAACGCAAGCACAGAGGTAACGGGAGCTGGAAACAGTACGAGCGGGACCGTTTCATGTTCGACTACAGGGGAGGCCCGAAAACCGTTCTCATACGGTTGGAGGAGCTCATCAAGGCGGTGACGAAATGGCCCGCCCTGGGCATGGCGCGCGATTCGGCTTTGTCTGCCCTTTCCACCCTCCCGGACGTTGTGGCGTGCGTGGCGTCCCCGCGCACGGACGCGGGCAAGAAGATTTCTTGCGGCCGCCATGACGCGCAGGAGCGACAGCGCCACAAGGCAGCCGATGGTGAGCAGCGCCACCAGATCGTGGTTCCGGGCGGCGGGCAGGTTCAGGATGATTTCGAGGATGTCGAGCATGGCCTCGACCAAGTTTCTGATGTATTCCATGTGCCGTGGTATGCGTTCGCTGGCCATGTTTATGCTCGCAGCCGATTCTGGTAGACCTTCAATCTGCGTACGATGCCCGGTGTCGACAATGCCTACACGGAATTGGCCCTGTCGTTGGTCGGCGACTGGCTCACCCATGTCTCCGAGAAGGCGGCGTGTTTCCGTCTTTGCCGAACCGACGATATCCAGACCGTATGAGTCTGGCTTGGTGACCCCCGATATGCGTGTTTCCGGGTGCAACCATTACGGGTATCATGCCGGGAAACGGCTTGTCATTGGGAATGCATGGGGATATGTTTAATCGGGTACCCCGATATATGTAGGGTGGGTCATAGGAGGATGGCATGAGAGAGAACACACTGAGGAACGCTCCTCTCGACGGGCTGAGCATCACGCTGACCTGGTCCATACCGGAAAACCCGCCCTCACAGGGTCCGGAGGATTTCTTCTCGAATTATCAGCTTCGTTTCAAGGATTCCCAGCCCGATAGTTCGATTATCTGCATCGTCAAGAACGACGGCTGGTCCACAGGCGATTACCCATACAGCTACCAGCTGCAGAACGAACGGGAAGGCATCAGCTTCGACCTGGACGTCGACCGGTTCCGCATCGACATGACAAAGCCGGATAACTATTCCAACTGGGATTCCTTCGCTCCCGTCATCGAATCGGGCATAGACATACTTCTACAGGCATTGAATAAGACCGTGGGTGCCACGTGCTTCGATTCGGTTTCCATCCGGTATGACGACTGGTTCCCGACGGAAATCACAGGAAGGGATTCCTCCCATTTCATCAGGGACGTTCTTGGTTTTTCCATCGCCCTTCCCGACCGGATTGACGAAGGATTCCCTTCCAAAGGTGATGAATCGGTCCAGGCATACGTCAATCGGCATCTCGCCGGCTGCGGATTGGACGCGACCATCAAGGTGGCGGACATGACACGCATCGCCGGACGCCCCGCGGATCCCAGTCGTGCAGGCGTGGCCCTGATGATGCAGATCTCGAATCGCTCGTCCATCGACACGGACCTGCGTTCCGTGATGGATTCCCTGTCGGAGGAACATGACATCGCGCATAGAATGTTCTTCACCCTCATCGAGCCGATAAGGGACACGTTCGGCGTTGGGGAGGACCAATGAAAACAGCCGAACTCTTGGAGACGCTTCGGACGAGGCAGCCCCTGTCCTGGAGACAGGTGAGGGACCGTCTGTCGCTCTCGCTTCCCCGCCAATCGCGACTCGATCTGGCATCAGACGACAGATACCCGCAGGAATCGGACTACGGCGGCGGGTCGGCCATCGTGGATTTCCTGGACATGAAAGATGGCTGGGCCGGCCCCGGCACGTTCGCGCCCTCCCGGATGATCATTCGGAACGCGCGCGCCTTCCTGTCCCGGGTCTCCGCTGTCAGCCGTATCGTGCCATGCGTTTCCCCTTCCCCGAGAGGAACCATCAACATCACCTATTATCTGGATGAGGACAGGGACATATCCGTCGAGGTGGGCGACGACGAGCTGGCTTCGTCCACGAACCTTGACCGTGATGACCTGTTCCTTGTCTGGAACCGGGATGATGCCATCCCACGGCAGCTTCTGGAGGCTTTGGCCCAGGGACGCCCTTTGACCCGTTCCTGGAATTCCCCGTCCCGTGGATGGTCCGTCAGATGACGTCCGCGGAGGATTATCCGGATCATGTGGACGATGCGGAGCAATTACTTCGGGCCGTTCTGACCAGGCATCACATCGAACGTATCCCATTGCCGGACGGTACGTTACGACTCAGAATCTCCCGGGATTTCTTCCTGCCATTCAGATCCGATGAAATCGGACTATCCGCGTTCAGGGAGCTGGCCGGCAAGGATACGATTCGCAGGCATGCGGATTCCATGTTCAGCTATTGCGGATTCGGTCGCACCCAGTGCGCGGATATGCGAGAGATCGATGCGGAGGTTGAAGCCGCCCCCATTCCAAAGGCTCCGGAGCACGCGAACATCGATCTCAGCGGGCTGCTGACCGAAGAGGATATTCGCTTATATCAGGCGGCCTCCGAGGCCACGCCTCATGGAAAGATCCGTCCGGTCAATCCTCATGCATGCCGCAAGGTCTATGCCGTGCTGGATCTGTTGAGGGAACGATTCACCGTGGAATGGGATCCGGAATCCAAAGGTTATCGCAAGGCCATCCGTCGGCCCCGATGATTCCTCACGCCGCCGGCATGGACGGGATCCAGCGTACGCCGCCCTTCTGTGGCTCCTGGTTGCCGTGGCTTGCGTGTACTGGCATTTCGGGAAGGGGAGCGCCAGCCGTCCGGCTTCCCCTCCCGCTCCCCCGATATCGGCGGATCGCCGGCCGTGGCATAGGATGTGTTCATGCGGACCGTTCCCCTCTCCCGGAAGGGGGTGCCGGCGGCTGGTCCGATGACGGGAAAGGAACGAGGTTGAGCGAAGAGGACAAGGTGCCGTCCCCGGACGGCGTGGGCGTGGTGCCCGAGCCCGAAACGGTTCGCAGGCGTCCGAAGTGGCTGGCGCCCGTGGCGGCGGGTTGCGTGCTGGCGCTGCTCGCCGTGGGCGGCGTGGCCGGCTGCCGTATGTGGTCGGCGCGCGAACTGGCCGAGGCGAAGGAGGCTTGCGCCGTGGCGGCGGACGGGGTGCGTGGCGCGGCGAACGACTACAATGCGGTCGTCAACGGGAAGGCCGCCGACGCCTCGGCGGTCACCGTCGACCAGGTGAAGGACGCGAGGACCGTGGACGCGCTGGCCAAGGCGTTGAAGACCACGGCTCCCGAGTATGAGGGGTGCTTGGCCGGTTCCAAGGCCGGTTTGGACGAGGCGACGTCGAAGCTCGACAGGCAGGCCGCCTGGTACAAGACCCATGCCGCATCGCTCGGGAAGGCCGTCAAGGCGGTGGAATCCTCGAGGCTGGACAGGACGGTCGAGGACGCGGAGAAGCTGCTCGCCGATTCGAAGGGCAGGGTCGCCGACGAGAAGACCCGTAGCATGTTGGAGCAGGCCATCAAGGACAGGGACGCGGACGCGATCGGCGAGGCCGTGAACGCGGTGGACGGGTCGGTCAAGGCCAAGGAGAAGGCCGACGCCGACGCGAAGGCCAGAAGGGAGGCCGAGGAGAAGGCCCAGGCCGAACGGGAGGCCCAGGCGGCGGCCGACGCGGCGGCGGCCCAGGCGCAGGCGCAGCAGCAGGCGCAGTCCTATGGCGGCGGCTACTCGTACGGCGGCGGCACCGGCTACACGGGAGGCGGCTACACGGGAGGAGGCTACACGGGAGGAGGCACGTACACGCCGCCCGCGACCGGAGGCGGCAACGGTGGGGGTTCCGCCTCCAGCGGACCAATCAGCGGAGGACACGGCGACCCAGGTGCCTGCGCACGTGAAAACTGCAATGCTCCAATTATTCACTGAGTTTCATCTTCAATAATCATTGAATATTTCCCGTACCGGATATCCGGTACGGGATTTTTCGTTTTCTGGATTTCTTTTCCCTGTGTTTTTCCTGTGATATCGGTGTGGTTTCCCGGGGTGCGCGGGTGGGGGTCGTGGAGTCCGGCCTGTGGGACGGGTTCCGTGAGGGGCGGGAGAGGCCCGTCCTGTTGATCAACACAGGGAGGAGACCCTTATGGGTTTTCGTCATGATAGGGCGTCGGCCGGGCGGAGTCATGAACCGCTCGCGCGTGGCGCGCATGGGGCGGGGCCGGCACGCACGGTGCTTGCCGGCCTGGTGGCCGTGGCCACGCTG
>OKAC01000244.1_pt1 | contig 12086 bp, 10 predicted proteins | sample 1613361 | NCBI WGS metagenome assembly OKAC01 (sample SAMN04436851, study PRJEB24849) | human gut metagenome | biome: human gut; feature: NICU; material: stool | host: Homo sapiens | place: USA: Saint Louis, MO | collected 2011-09-24
AGTCATAACGCCTGGCATAACGCCCGCGCGATGTACGAACGGGACGCCTGCGCGCAGGCGATGGGGATGGACATTATCGAGATGGGCGAGGGCTACGCGGTGGTGACCATGACCATCACCCCGCAGATGCTTAACGGGCATAAAACCTGCCACGGCGGACAGCTATTCTCGCTGGCCGATACCGCCTTTGCCTACGCCTGCAACAGTCAGGGGCTGACGGCGGTGGCCTCAGGCTGCGCCATCGATTTTCTGCGTCCGGGCTTTGCTGGCGATAAGCTGACCGCTACCGCGCGGGTGAAGCATCAGGGCAAACTGACCGGCGTCTACGACATCGAAATTCAGAATCAACAACAGAAAACCGTCGCTCTTTTTCGCGGGAAATCCCACCGCACCGGCGGCAGTGTGACAGGAGAAGCCTGATGCGTAACGCATTTATTTGTGAGGGTGTGCGTACCCCGGTCGGTCGCTACGGTGGAGGATTATCCAGCCTGCGTGCCGATGACTTAGGGGCCGTTCCGCTGCGTGCGCTGCTGGCGCGTTACCCGCAGCTCGATCTGGAGCGCATAGATGACGTGATCTTCGGCTGCGCAAATCAGGCCGGAGAGGATAACCGCAACGTGGCGCGCATGTCGTCGCTGCTGGCCGGGCTGCCGCAGACCGTTTCCGGTACCACCATTAACCGCCTGTGCGGCTCCGGTCTGGATGCCCTTGGCTTTGCGGCGCGCGCCATTAAGGCCGGGGATGGCGATCTGCTGATCGCCGGTGGCGTCGAATCCATGTCCCGTGCGCCGTTCGTGATGGGTAAAGCCACCGCGGCGTTTCAGCGTCAGGCGGAGATCTTCGATACCACCATCGGCTGGCGATTTGTGAATCCGCTCATGCATCAGCAATACGGAACTGACAGCATGCCGGAAACGGCAGAGAATGTAGCGGAATTGTTAAATATAAGCCGTGCCGATCAGGACGCATTTGCCTTGCGCAGCCAGCAGCGCACCGCGCTGGCGCAGCAGAATGGCGTTCTGGCGCAGGAGATAATCCCGGTACAGGTAACGGGGAAAAAAGGCGCGGTAACGGAAGTGAACGTAGACGAGCATCCGCGCGCCGAAACCACCCTTGAACAGCTTGCCGCGCTGAAAGCCCCGTTTCGCAAGAACGGTGTGGTGACGGCGGGGAACGCCTCTGGCGTCAACGACGGGGCGGCGGCGCTGATTATCGCCAGCGAGCCGATGGCGCTTGCCCAGGGGTTAACCCCGCGCACCCGCATTGTGGCCATGTCGACCGCGGGCGTCGAGCCGCGTCTGATGGGATTAGGCCCGGTTCCCGCCACCCGTAAGGTGCTGGAACGTGCCGGACTCAGTATCACCGATATGGACGTCATTGAGCTTAACGAAGCCTTCGCCGCACAGGCGCTGGGGGTGCTGCGTCAGCTGGGCTTGCCGGATGACGCGGAGCATGTCAACCCGAACGGCGGAGCGATCGCGCTAGGTCATCCGCTGGGAATGAGCGGTGCCAGACTGGCGCTGGCCGCAAGCAATGAATTGCACCGACGCGGCGGGCGCTACGCGCTGTGTACGATGTGCATCGGTGTGGGTCAGGGCATTGCCATGATCCTTGAGCGTGTTTGAGCGAACAATAATGTGAGTACCCTGCGATGATAAATACAACAAAGCTTGATCCGATCGAAACCGCGTCCATTGATGAATTACAGGCGTTGCAGACCGCGCGCCTGAAGTGGACGCTGAACCACGCCTACAACAACGTTCCGATGTACAAACGTAAGTTTGATGCCGCGGGCGTTCACCCTGACGATTTCAACGAGCTGGCGGACCTGCAAAAATTCCCGTGCACCACCAAGCAGGATCTGCGCGACAACTACCCGTTCGATACCTTTGCGGTGCCGATGGAGCAGGTGGTGCGCATCCACGCTTCGTCGGGCACCACCGGAAAGCCGACCGTGGTGGGGTATACCCAGAATGATATCGACAACTGGGCCAATATCGTCGCCCGTTCCCTGCGCGCCGCCGGGGGCAGCGCGAAGGATAAAATTCACGTCGCCTACGGTTACGGGCTCTTCACCGGCGGGCTGGGGGCGCACTACGGTGCCGAGCGTCTGGGAGCGACGGTGATCCCGATGTCCGGCGGCCAGACGGAGAAGCAGGCGCAGCTGATCCGCGATTTCCAGCCGGATATGATCATGGTGACGCCCTCTTACTGCCTGAACCTGATCGAAGAGCTGGAGCGTCAGATGGGCGGTGATGCCAGCGCCTGTTCCCTGCGCGTCGGCGTGTTTGGCGCCGAGCCGTGGACGCAGGCGATGCGCCGCGAAATCGAGAAACGGCTGGGCATTACCGCGCTGGATATCTATGGTCTCTCCGAGGTGATGGGGCCGGGCGTGGCGATGGAGTGTCTTGAAACCGCTGACGGTCCGACCATCTGGGAAGATCACTTCTACCCGGAGATCGTCAACCCGAATGACGGCACGCCGCTGGCCGACGGCGAGCAGGGCGAACTGCTGTTCACCACGCTGACCAAAGAGGCGCTGCCGGTGATCCGCTACCGCACCCGCGACCTGACGCGCCTGCTGCCGGGTACCGCACGCACCATGCGCCGGATGGATCGCATCAGCGGGCGCAGCGACGACATGCTCATCATTCGCGGCGTTAACGTCTTCCCGTCACAGCTGGAAGAGGAGATCGTCAAGTTCGAACATCTTTCGCCGCACTATCAGCTGGAGGTGAACCGCCGCGGGCATCTTGATTCACTTTCGGTGAAGGTCGAGCTGAAACAGAGTAGCTTAACGCTGACGCATGAACAGCGTTGTCAGGTCTGCCATCAGCTGCGTCATCGGATTAAATCGATGGTGGGGATTTCAACCGATGTGATGATCGTTAACTGCGGCAGCATACCGCGATCCGAGGGTAAAGCCTGCCGGGTGTTTGATTTGCGTAAGGTTGCAGCCAACGGTTGAATTCCCTCACCCCAGCCCTCTCCCAAAGGGAGAGGGTGTATTAAGTTCCCTCTCCCTTTGGGAGAGGGTTAGGGTGAGGGTACACCCCAGATTCGTATGCTATGATTCATTCAGGAAAAAAATAACAACAGAATGAATCACATGAATAAACTTGATGCCTTTATCCAGCACGCAGTCAGCTCTGTTCCCGTCAGCGGAACGTCGCTTATCTCCTCGCTGTATGGCGACGCGCTTTCCCATCGCGGCGGAGAGATCTGGCTCGGCAGTCTGGCGGCCCTGCTGGAAGGGATGGGATTCGGGGAGCGCTTTGTGCGCACCGCGCTGTTTCGCCTCAACAAAGAGGGCTGGCTGGACGTGTCCCGCATTGGCCGCCGCAGCTTTTACCGTCTCAGCGACAAGGGGCTGCGTTTGACCCGACGCGCGGAAAATAAAATCTACCGTGCAGAATTGCCGGCGTGGGATGGTAAATGGCTGCTACTGCTTTCCGAGGGGCTGGATAAAACCACGCTCGCGGACGTGAAAAAACAGCTCATCTGGCAAGGGTTCGGCACGCTGGCGCCGAGCCTGATGGCCTCGCCGTCGCAGAACCTCGCGGACGTGCAGTCGCTGTTGCATGACGCGGGCGTGGCGGAAAACGTCATTTTCTTTGAAGCTCATTCGCCGCTGGCTTTGTCACGCGCGGCGTTACGATCCCGCGTGGAAGAGTGCTGGCAGCTGACCGAACAAAACGCGATGTACGAAACGTTTATCAACTCGTTCCGTCCGCTGCTGCCGCTGCTGAAAGAGGCGTCGCCCGAGGATTTAACCCCGGAACGCTGCTTCCAGATCCAGCTGTTACTCATTCATTTTTATCGTCGCGTGGTGCTGAAAGATCCGCTGTTGCCGGAGGAGTTACTCCCGGCGCACTGGGCAGGACAGAGCGCGCGACAGCTGTGCATTAACATCTACCAGCGCGTGGCAGCGGGAGCCCTGGCGTTTGTCAGTGAGAAGGGGGAAACCTCCGTCGGCGAGCTGCCCGCGCCCGGCACGCTTTATCACCAGCGTTTTGGTGGTCTGAATATCACATAAGGAGAGGGTATGCCTGTTTATCAAATTGATGGTCTGACGCCGGTCGTGCCTGAAGAGAGCTATGTTCACCCGACCGCGGTGCTGATTGGCGACGTGATCCTCGGCAAAGGTGTTTACGTAGGCCCCAACGCCAGCCTGCGCGGTGATTTTGGCCGGATCGTGGTGAAAGACGGCGCGAACATTCAGGATAACTGCGTGATGCACGGTTTTCCGGAGCAGGACACGGTGGTGGAAGAGGACGGGCATATCGGCCACAGTGCGATTCTGCACGGCTGCATTATCCGCCGTAATGCGCTGGTGGGGATGAATGCGGTGGTGATGGACGGAGCGACGATCGGCGAAAACAGCATCGTCGGGGCGGCGGCGTTTGTGAAGGCCAAAGCGGAAATGCCTGCGAATCACTTAATTCTTGGCAGTCCGGCGAAAGCGATTCGTGAGCTAAGCGCGCAGGAAATAGAGTGGAAAAAGCAGGGCACGCGGGAATATCAGGTGCTGGTGGATCGCTGTAAGCAGACGCTGCATCAGGTAGAGCCGCTGCGGGAAGAAGAGCCCGGACGCAAACGGCTAGTATTCGATGAGAACTTACGGCCCAAGTCGGCTGGCCGGGATAATTAACCATTTCTTGCCTGCGAAATAATGCAATGGCATAGGGATGCGTTAACGCGCAACAAATACCCTTTGGGGATAGTGTATAATTGAACGTTTCAGACCTGCATTCATAAAGGGATTTTGTTACCCTGACGCAGATCACGCCTCTCATTCAGAGCGGTCAATGCGTTTATGGAAGACACTATATGAGTGAAAACGACACTATCCCAAAGCAGTCCAAAAGCCAGATTAACAAAGCGGTATTTTACACATCTGCTTTGTTAATTTTCCTTCTTGTCGCCTTTGCCGCGATTTTCCCTGACGTTGCCGATAAAAACTTTAAGCTACTGCAACAGCAAATATTCACCAACGCCAGCTGGTTTTACATTCTTGCCGTCGCGCTGATTTTAATGAGCGTGACGTTCCTCGGCTTGTCCCGCTACGGCGATATTAAACTCGGGCCCGACCACTCCCAGCCTGATTTCAGCTACCACTCGTGGTTCGCGATGCTGTTCTCGGCGGGGATGGGGATCGGCCTGATGTTCTTCGGCGTGGCGGAGCCGGTCATGCACTACCTTTCCCCGCCGGTGGGGACACCTGAAACGGTCGCTGCGGCCAAAGAGGCCATGCGGCTGACATTCTTCCACTGGGGGCTGCACGCCTGGGCTATCTACGCCATCGTTGCGTTGATTCTGGCGTTCTTCAGCTACCGCCACGGCCTGCCTTTGACGCTTCGTTCGGCGCTTTATCCGATTATCGGCGACCGTATTTACGGCCCGATAGGTCATGCGGTGGATATCTTCGCGGTAATCGGCACCGTATTTGGCGTGGCGACCTCGTTAGGTTACGGCGTTTTACAGGTCAATGCCGGGCTGAACCACCTTTTTGGCGTGCCCATCAACGATACCGTGCAGGTGATCCTTATCGTTCTGATTACCGGGCTGGCGACCATTTCTGTGGTGTCCGGTCTGGATAAAGGCATTCGCATTTTATCAGAGCTCAATCTGGGGCTGGCGGTACTGCTGCTGGTGCTGGTGTTGTGCCTGGGGCCAACCGTACTCCTGCTGAAATCCTTTGTGGAAAATACCGGCGGATACCTGTCCGAGCTGGTGAGCAAGACGTTTAACCTGTACGCTTATGAACCGAAATCCAGCAACTGGCTGGGAGGCTGGACGCTGCTGTACTGGGGCTGGTGGCTGTCCTGGTCGCCGTTTGTCGGGATGTTCATTGCCCGTGTGTCCCGCGGCAGAACCATCCGCGAGTTCGTGACCGGCGTGCTGTTTGTCCCGGCGGGCTTTACCCTGATGTGGATGACGGTGTTCGGCAATAGCGCCATTTACCTCATCATGAACAAGGGAGCGTCCGATCTGGCGAATACCGTCCAGCAGGACGTGGCGCTGGCGCTGTTTAATTTCCTTGAGCATTTCCCGTTCTCTTCCGTGCTGTCATTTATTGCCATGGCGATGGTCATCGTCTTCTTTGTGACCTCAGCCGACTCCGGGGCGATGGTGGTGGATACCCTCGCGTCCGGCGGCGAGGCCAATACCCCCGTCTGGCAGCGCATCTTCTGGGCCGCGCTGATGGGCGTAGTCGCTATCGCGCTGCTGCTCGCGGGCGGACTGAGTGCGCTGCAAACCGTGACCATCGCCAGCGCGCTACCGTTCTCGATGATCCTACTGGTCTCAATCTATGGCCTGCTGAAGGCGCTCCGACGCGATTTGACCAAACGCGAGAGCCTGAGTATGGCCACGATCGCGCCGACAGCGGCCCGTAACCCCATTCCGTGGCAGCGCAGACTGCGTAACATCGCCTTCTTACCTAAACGCTCCCTGGTGAAACGCTTTATGGAAGAGGTGATCAAACCGGCCATGGTGCTGGTGCAGGATGAACTGAATAAACAGGGAACGCAGAGCCATATCAGCGACGCGTCGGACGATCGTATTCGCCTTGAGGTGGATTTAGGCAATGAGCTGAATTTCATTTATGAAGTCAGGCTGCGTGGCTATAACTCGCCGACCTTCGCGCTAGCGGCCATGGAGAATGATGAGAATCAGGCAGAACAGCACCGGTACTATCGGGCAGAAATCTACCTCAAGGAAGGTGGGCAAAATTACGATGTGATGGGCTGGAACCAGGAGCAGTTAATTAACGATATCCTGGACCAGTATGAAAAACATCTGCACTTCCTGCACCTGGTGCGTTAATCAGCCAGCCCCTGAAGCATTCGCTTCAGGGGCGTAATTTAATACGCCTCCGGCAGCGGACGGTCTATCGACACCAGCTTTCCGCGCTTCATGGTGATATAGCCCCCGGCTTTAAGATCCGCCAGCACGCGAAAGACATGCGTTCGCGACAGGTTAGTGCGCTTGATGATAAACAGCGCCAGACCCTCATTCTCTCCCGTGTGGGTTTCCTGCCGATAAAGATAGCGATAGAGCATGGGTTTAATGGTCTGGTAGCTGGTGACCTGCCTGCGTTCGTTATGCAGGTCGATGGTGAATATCGACATGTAGGTCAGTATGGTGGCCAGCGCCTGCATGCGCTCAGGCCCACCCTGGAAAAATATCTGGTCGAAGTCGGCCCAGGATATTCTCACCAGTTTCACCCTGGCACTGCTGCGATATTCATACTTCGCCAGTGGACAATACCTTTCCATTAACCCGATCGGCATATACTCAATAGTATTGCCAATATTCAGCCCATCATCAGGCATTAATATCGTCAGCGACCCTTCAGTACAGAAATAAATATAGCCAGGTTCAACGGTGAGTTTTTTATTTGCGGCAACGGTTAAGACCTCGCCTTCACAAAGCATTTGCGGAAAAAAATTGCCCAATATTGAGTTGCTGATAATAGGTATGGATATCCTGAAAATTCACGCTAAGCCTCTCCCCGCAACGTCTGCTATGGTAGCGAGTATAGCAGCAATAGCCCACGGATTACGAATCGATAAATAACCAGTCCCATATGGGACTATGAAGGGAAGGTATTCTGGTTAGAATGGTCCTCAATGAGTTCGCATTAAAATTATCCGCCACAATTAAATATCGCTGGCGGCGCAATTAATCTATGAGGCCATTTAATGAAATTAACGATAATCGCTAAACATCTGGCGCTGGCCGGTGTGTTGACGTCGCTGTCGCTTTCCGCGTTTGCGGAAGTACAGCCGCAGGATGCCACTCCTACAACCCAGCAGGCTAATAACGCCCTGTATAACAAATTACCGTTTGCCGATAAAACCGACTTTGAAAATGCCCATAAAGGCTTTATCGCCCCGCTGCCGCAAAACATGATCAAAGGCGAGCAGGGGAACGTTATCTGGAACCCGGCGAAATATGATTTCGTCAAAGAGGGTGAAAAAGCCCCGGATACGGTAAACCCGAGCCTGTGGCGTCAGTCACAGTTGATCAACATTGGCGGGCTGTTTAAGGTCACCGACGGCGTGTATCAGATCCGTAATCTCGATCTCTCCAACATGACCATCATTGAGGGCGAGAAGGGCATTACCGTTATCGACCCGCTGTTAAGCGCTGAACCGGCGAAAGAAGCGCTGGATCTCTACTATGCAAACCGCGGCAAGAAACCGGTCGTCGCTGTGGTGATCACCCACAGCCACGTTGACCACTATGGCGGCCTGCGCGGCGTGGTTGACGAAGCTGACGTCAAGTCTGGCAAAGTGAAAATCTACGCGCCGGATGGCTTTATGAAAGAGGCGGTTTCCGAAAACATTATGGCCGGAAACGCGATGAGCCGCCGTGCGAGCTATATGTACGGCAACCTGCTGAAGCCGGATGCAAAAGGCCAGGTGGGTGCAGGCCTTGGCACCACCACCTCTGCGGGTACTGTCACCCTCATCCCGCCGACCGACTACATTACCCATACCGGTCAGGAAGAAGTGATCGACGGTTTGACCTACGACTTTATGATGGCGCCGGGTTCAGAAGCTCCGTCGGAGATGCTGTGGTACGTCAAAGAGAAGAAAATGATCGAGGCCGCAGAGGACGTGACCCATACTCTGCACAACACCTACTCCCTGCGCGGCGCGAAAATCCGCGACCCGCTGGCCTGGTCTAAGTACATTAACGCCGCCATTGAGCGCTGGGGCGCGGACGCGGAAGTGATTATTGCGCAGCACCACTGGCCGACCTGGGGTAACGAGAATATCGTCAAGCTGATGAAAGGCCAGCGCGATATGTACCGCTACATCAACGACCAGACCCTGCGTATGGCCAACAAAGGCCTGACTCGCGATGAGATCGCCGCAGAATTTAAGCTGCCGGAATCGCTCGAGAAACAGTGGGCAAGCCGCGGTTACTACGGCTCCGTTAGCCACGACGTCAAAGCCACTTACGTGTTTTATCTCGGCTGGTTCGACGGCAACCCGGCAACCCTCGACGAGCTGCCGCCTGAACAGGCTGCGAAGAAGTTCGTGCAGTACATGGGCGGCGCTGATGCCATCATGCAGAAAGCCAAAGCGGATTATCAGCAGGGTAATTACCGTTGGGTTGCTCAGGTGGTCAGCAAAGTGGTCTTTGCCGATCCTAACAACCAGGCTGCCCGTAATCTGGAAGCCGACGCGCTTGAGCAGTTAGGTTACCAGGCGGAGGCGGGCACCTGGCGTAACTTCTACCTGACCGGCGCGCAAGAACTGCGTAATGGCGTGAAGAAGCTGCCGACGCCGAACACCGCCAGCCCGGATACCGTGCGGGCGATGACCCCGGAAATGTTCTTCGACTACCTGGGTGTGCACATCAACGGGGTGCGTGCCGGTAACGCGAAGGCGGTCTTCAATGTCGATCTCGGTAAGGATGGCGGCAAATACAAGCTGGAGCTGGAAAACGGCGTGCTGAACCATACCGCCAACGCGCAGGCGAAGGATGCCGACGCAACTATCGCGCTTGATCGCACCACGCTGAACAACATCATCCTTAAGAAAGAGACGCTGAAGCAGGCGATGGATAAAGGTGACGTGAAGGTGAGTGGAAACGGGGCGAAGCTGGAAGAGATGCTGAGCTACATGGACAAATTTGACTTCTGGTTCAATATCGTAACGCCATAAGTTCAGGTTTCATCCACATAATCCTGGCGCCTTAGAAATAAGGCGCCATTTTTTTATTCACGCATCGCCAGCGCGCTGGCACTTGCCGGATCGAACAGCGAAATACTCTCGATCTGATCAAGCATGATCACCTTACGGAAATCCATAGCACTTTTTGGCTCTGAGTCGAGCGTAACCTCATGCTCGGCGTACCATTTGCTGTAGTTGTGCTCAATACACAGCTGCATGTTCTCCCCGTCGCGGTAGCCGCTCAGCATCGGGATAAGCACGATATTGGCGGTTTTTTCATACTCCAGCGTGGCGGTATGGATCATGCCAATATAAATCCGCCGCGACTTCAGCGTGACGTGCGCAAGTTCACCTTCCTCCATGCACTGATAGAGCAGTTGTTCAATCCCGCTCGATTGCGCCAGCCGCTTGTAGAGCTTTTTCCGGCCTTCGCCGTCCAGGCGCGCGCTGCCGGCCCAGTTCGAACGATAGAGACAAAACAGGATCGCAAAGGCCAGCATCACCACGACCGGAGCCTGAATCCCTAAAAAGCTCCAGTTCATAAAATCAATTTGCCAGTCGGCGTATTTTGCGGACGTGAAATGGAACGTGTTGTCGGCGGCCGAGAGGGCGAACAACAGCAGCCAGAGCAGGCCGGTGGCGATCACGCCCTGTAAAACGAAAATGCAGCCATACAGCGCCACAAGGAAATAGACATCCCAGCCGAATGAACGCTTAATTTTGAACCGGGTTGAGAGATCGCGGCTGGTGTACCAGTAGCCGCATACCATCAATACCATGAATATTGCCGTTCCCATTTCAGGCCCTCTTCAGCGCGTTGACATGGCGCAGAAAGTCCTGCCGAACCTCGTTACTTTTGTAGTTAACCGAGGCGTTTCCATCCTGATCGATGATGATGCGGTCGCCATCCTCTACGGCTTCGATAATTTCCTGGTGACTCATAACCTGCAACAAGGATTCCGGGCTGGAAAAGAGCGCCATCAGTAAATTTTTCATCGCGTGACATCCTTATGAATTAAAAGGATAAGTCTGGAAGATAAATGGCACCTTTGCCTTAAGGTTATCCCTAAAAAATAACGGCACGGCGGTGAGAATCTGCTTTTGACTCAAATTGGCACCTCAGGGAAAGTTTTTAAAATACTGAATTAAAAGAGGTATAAAAAATATATCTGCACAAACTTGGACAAATAACGCTAATTGTGTAAGTTTTAATTATGCGATTTCGCTACGTTGTTTACAGCCAGGATGTGACCCATGAGCACGTTGCCGTCCGTCATCAGTCGATTCGTTGATTATTACGCCACGCTGGATACCCAGCCACCTTCGGCGCTGGCAAAGATTTATCGCGCCGATGCCACGCTTATCGATCCCTTTGGCGAACACAGCGGGTTGTTCGCGATTCAGCGCTATTTCACTCACCTGCTGGCTAACGTCCAGCGGTGCCGCTTTACCGTCGATGCACCTTTGCAGCAGGGCGATCGCTTTGTTGTTACCTGGATGATGCACTGGTCGCACCCGCGTATTGCCCGGGGGGCAATACGCCAGCTGCCGGGCTGCTCTGTGGTAGACATGCGCGACGATCGCATAGTTCGCCAGCGGGATTACTACGATGCCGGAGAGATGATTTACGAACATCTTCCGGTGCTCGGCTGGGCCGTACGCGGCGTGAAGCGGAGAGTGAAATCATGAAAACGGTTCTGATCACCGGCGCAAGCTCGGGCATCGGGGCCGGGCTGGCGAAATCTTTTGCCGACGATGGCTACCGGGTGATTGCCTGCGGGCGCGATGCGCAACGTCTGGCAGCCGTGCATCAGCACAGCCCCAACATTACGGTGCGCCTGTTCGATATGACAGACAGGGACGCCTGTCGCCAGGCGCTGGCGGACTGTGCTGCCGACACGGTGATTCTTTGCGCCGGAACCTGCGAGTATCTCGATCGCGGCGAGGTGGATGCCGCGTTGGTGGCGCGCGTCATGACCACCAATTTCATGGGGCCGGTAAACTGCCTTGCGGCGTTGCAGCCGCAGCTGATATCCGGCAACCGCGTGGTGCTGATCAGTTCGATGGCGCACTGGCTTCACTTCCCGCGAGCAGAAGCCTATGGCGCCTCTAAAGCGGCGTTAACCTGGTTTGCTGAGACGCTGCGCCTCGACTGGGAGCCGAAAGGGATCGCCGTCACGGTCGTTTCACCTGGTTTTGTCGACACGCCGCTGACCCGAAAAAATGATTTCCCGATGCCGGGCCGGGTCAGCGTGGAGGACGCCGTCCATGCCATTCGTCGCGGTCTGGCAAAAGGGAAGGATCATATCGCGTTTCCCGCCGGGTTTAGCCTGGCGCTGCGCCTGCTCTCCGGTCTGCCCGATATACTTCAGCGCGCACTGCTGCGCAGGATGG
>OKAC01000255.1_pt1 | contig 11770 bp, 8 predicted proteins | sample 1613361 | NCBI WGS metagenome assembly OKAC01 (sample SAMN04436851, study PRJEB24849) | human gut metagenome | biome: human gut; feature: NICU; material: stool | host: Homo sapiens | place: USA: Saint Louis, MO | collected 2011-09-24
TCTTTAAGTCATCTTAAATGACTCTGAGGTGTCTGTTAAACGCGTGGCGATTCACATCGCAGCAATGCCGCTACACAATGACCTTTGAAGAGGAGTAACGATTGAAGAAGGAAGAAGAGCCGATCATCAGTTTTTTCTGGTGTGGCGCTACGGAACGCGTTAATCCGATGGAGGTGAAACTCTGGAAGCGAACATATCACTTAGATCAGTTAAATATATTTTTAAGGCTACCCTTCCCCTCCCCTCCCGCTTGCAATATAATGAATGTAAAATTTGCACTTACTGATGTTAAAATATATTAGATATTCTCTAATGGAGATCAGGAATGAAATTATTTTTGGCTCACGCAAAAGAAGATGAAAAGGTTACAGAGTCAATTTATGAGAAATTAAAAACCAATGGTTATAGTCCTTGGATGGATATAAGAGATATTCCTGCGGGTGTAAATTGGGACAACGAAATTCAAAAAAACTTTAGCAGCGCAAATGTTATAATTATTATTCTTAGCAAAGTTAGCTGTCAAAAAAATGGTTATATCAGGCGTGAAATGAATGAAGCTATTGATAAATTAAAATATTATAAACCTGATGACATTTTTGTGATACCCATTCTTATTGATGATTCACCTGTCCCAACATTCATATCTTCAAAAATTCAATACATCGACTATAAACGTGAAGATGGCTGGACGTTGTTAGAAAAATCGTTAGCCTTAGCTGCAACTCAACAAAACATTGAAATTGCAAAAGGGGTAACGTACGGTGATTTTACATTCACAAGCGAAACATTTAAGGAAGAATATAACAGCATACCTGGACATGAAATTGATATAACCTATCCAATTGTTTCTAACCATACTCATCCTCGATCAGCAAAGATCATATCTAACTATTTCAAAGGTCGTGCCGCGAGCTTGGTTTTCAATAACAGAACTTCACCTTGGCCAAGTAATTTTGGTTGGAGTGAAGAGTATAAAAGCACTTATACCAGTGACTATATTGAAGGATATTACATTGCATACTGTAATAACCATATCCTAAGTATTCTCCATAATGTTAGTTGGTATGGCGCAGGCGCAGCTCACCCAAACAGTCATTTCGATGTTAGCAATTTCGTTGTAACCGACGATGATTATTCCTATAAATTTTCATTATATGACCTCTTCATTGATGAAAAAGGGTACGATGCTATTAACAAAATTAAAGAAAGGCTCATATCGGATGCGCCCCGTGTATTCTGGGAAAGAACTGGAGAAAAACCTGAGGAATCTGATATGGAATGGTTAATTAGGGGGATAACGGATAGTACATTGAATATTTTCACCATTAGTGAATCAGGATTAACTTTCCATTTTGCTCCATATGAGATCCACTGCTACGCCTTAGGTCAGTGGGAGTTATTCATATCTTTCTTTGATATCATTGATTATCTTAAGCCAGACGGTATTTATTCATTAATTAAAGTCGTATAAATTCGTTAATGGCTACCTTTGTCATGAAATGAGGAAGGAAGAAGTAAATAGTTAGAACCGAGGTAATTTAACGTATATGTGAAACTTCGCCTCCCCTGAAAATTAAGTTAACCGCTGGCTTTGTGCGACGTATAATGAGGTCAGCGGTTTAAAATGCCAGCCATAACCGGAAGATTGTTTTATGGAACCACAGGCTTTAAAAGGATAGACACTACCTTTGGCAACATCACTCCAGGGGCTGATGCACCTTTTCATGGAATTTTTCCTTGCTTCTGATAATAATCCTTCCAAAATCTCATCGGTGACTCTCCACAATAATCAGACAATTCTTTGAAATCAGAATTAAACTGAGGGAGATTTTTAGCCAATGTTATTTGTTTCGGTAGTGCACCTGTACCATCTCCAATAACTTTAAAAGTCATTGCACCGCGCTTTCTATCCTCGTTGATTAATTCCAGTGCCGCAACTGTTTGCATTTTACCCTCATGCAACTGCTTCAAATAGAACTTTCGGTTAAAGAAGAAGTCACGGAATGTTGGCGCGTCTGCTTCAAGCCTAATATCCCACGTGAGGGGTAGAGCATCACAGATTTTTTCACTCATCAATTCACCGCTCGCGCTTCCGTCCTCGGATGCCTCCATACTCAAAGTCATCTTTGGTTGTGAAGGATCTAATCCCAGGTCGCCACTGTCGACTAAGTATTCAGCATTTGTTGACCATTGACCTGTTAAAAATTCACTATCGTAGATGTAGGTCTTCTTCAATTCCTTATACGACGAAGGAATTTTCACTAAACTATCTAAGGCACCACTGAAACTGGTCAGAAACCCCGCAAGATAGATTAAAACGTATTTACCCCATTCGAGTTTTTTCATGAGCATCCAGCACGAGAATTTTTTTATATTTTACGTAACCATCAAAATTTTAACAACAGTAGCCATATTGCCCGTTGGGGAGCCTACTTAGGACGCCCAATCAATCCCATCAATCACATAAGAAATTGAGGATAAGGGGAACGTATGCAGATAACGCTTAGTGATCCCTCCGCTCTTCTCGTGGCCTACTGTCTGTTGAAGATGAAGAATATTCGTCACCCAACCTGCCATTGCCGAAGAACAGACGGAATGACGTATGGAGTGCAGCAACCGCCGTTGCCCGTAATCATCTTGATACGGAATCCCAAGCTCATCACGGAGATCAGCGAACATTTTTCCGATCTTTGTCATGTTCGATCCTGCCACCTCTGAGAAAATCCGCTCTTTCCATTGGCGATCAACATAGTCCATAAAACCCCATTCGATCAGCTTGGGATGAATAACTACCTGCCTTGTGGCATTTTCCGTTTTGCCCTGGCCTCCCTCCGCAATCAGGAAATAATAGCGCTGACTATCTTCATCGTATTTGATCTGTGACTTCTCCAGTTTGGCAATCTCCCCCCTTCTGGCTCCAGTGTACGCCAACAACAATGTGATCCATTTTTGCCAGTTATCTGGCTGCTTGAGCGCCCATCCCACAAATTTTCTCATTTCCGCCGCACTGTATGCGCCAAACCTCGCTTTCGACGGTGCAGCGACGACACCATCAGTTGGCGATTTAGGCAGAATGTCTTTGCCCTCGGTAAGAAAAGTTTTGAACAGTGATTTGTAGATCTTGAGATGCTTATGGATGGCCTCAACACCCACCAGCTCATCAGGTGGCACATCATCACACTCGATCAATTGCTGAACCGTCATTGACCTATAAGGCTGCACCACACGCTTAGGCAAGTTTTCAACAACTTCCATCACCTGCTTAATGTCTTGTTTGGTAATCGTCGTGACATCAGTTTCCCCTCCCAAGACAGTTAGCAGCACTTCCATGTAGCGCTCATTTGCCATTGAGATCGATTTCGTCCAGTTGCGCCCCTTTTCATCTTTGTACATAGCCCACGCATCCGACAGGGTTAGCACTTTTTCCGGTTCGGCTGGCGGCTGAGGTTCCACGAGTTCAGAAGGAACAATTATCTGCTGTTGGGGTAAGAGTGGATTTCTTGCAGCCCTGCGTTCTGACGCGATCAGATTTGATAAGAACGCTTCAAACACAGGGAGCGGAGTAGTTAATGATTTAAGAAAAGGGATATGCGGAAGGATGCTGATCATCAAAGCAGATGCTTCACGATAGCTGTCAGTGGACAGTGATTTTTTGTATGACCGCCCATCAGATAAGCGGATCTGAATGTAGTAGTTACCGTACCTCTTGAAGGTGTACGGAAGTGATTTTAACCTCATAAACATCCCCTTTTTGTACCTCAAGTGCATTCAGCACGGACAAAAAGAGATGCAATCTCATGATAAGTAGGCCAAATTTTGGCCCCCTACGCTGGCATTATCCAGATCAGGTAATACGGGTATTTCTCAGCCTTCACAAGGAAGGGCACCCCGAGTCAAATCATCTATAAAACAAAAGCTTAAACAATACTTTGTTATTTAGTGTACCCGCGGTTGAGCCTGCTGACAACCATTTTCCCTTTATCTCACTGCCTTATAAGGTACAGACGGGTTCAGGTTACACAAAAAATGAGAAATTCTATTGTTCATTTTCCGGTATTATTTGTACTGAATAAATAACTAACATTGAATTCACATTAAAAATATCTTTATTTAATGTCTACATTGAAAATCTTACGGAAGAATATCTTGCCCTTTATTTAAACACACCCGCTCGATAATGTTTACTTTCAGCTTTAAAGGTTGTGATTTTCATTTGAAAACCCCCGTGTAAACCTTAATTTCCATCACTTAAATAAAAACCGAATAAGTGTTAAAATAAAATCTCATAAAAATCATAAGGTTAAATTAAGACAGTTCACAAGCGCATCACAACAAATTGATTTTAAAGAAGAAACAATGCAAGAGCATTATTTCTCATCATTCTTACCATTAATAAGAAACATGATCAAAATCAATATTTCTCGTCGCGAAATATCTATAGTTTCGCTCCGTTACCAACATAAATATTAAATACAACTATAAAATTCGACACACTTAAACTTACCCATTCAGCTCTGCTTAAACAAACGTTAGCAATATCGCTATCGTATATTTTATCTGCCAAACACTGTGAGTCATTTCAAATGAAACCTGTTAGTAAAACCGTCATCGCTGTCGCTATTATCGGTGCTCTTTTTGCTGGTTCAATGAACGTAGCTAAAGCTGCTGATGTAAATGTAAATCTTAACGATAATGTTACCAATTCAGGTACTTTTATTCAGGTTCAAGGGACTAACAACACCGCATATAACCTTGATAACATCAAGGCTAGCAACACTCAACAAGACGGACAAATCTTTAATCTGCAAGGGGATGTTGAGAAGGCAAACATTGCTATCAATAATGCGCAAGATACTGCTAACACTGCTGTAAATAAAGCTGATGCTGCTCAAGCTGGTGTTAATGCTAATGCACAATTTAACTCTACTTTGAATCAGAAAGTAGATGACAACAAAGCTGATCAGATCTCCACCGACAACAAACAAAATATTTTGATTAATGACATTAAAAACAAAGCAGACACTGCTTTACAAGGTGTTGTTAACAATGGTTCCGATATTAAATCATTGCAAGATGAAAGCGCGTTACAAGGTTCTGTATTGATTAACCATGATCAACGGATCACCGCTTTAGAGAACCAAACACCACCTAAAGACGGTGTTAATGGTAAAGATGGTGTTGACGGTAAAGACGGGGCAACGGGTGCTACAGGCGCTGCAGGTGCAACTGGTGCGCAAGGTTTAAAAGGTGATACAGGCGCACAAGGTATAGCTGGGAAAGATGGTGCTCCAGGTGTTAAGGGTGAGAAAGGAGATAAAGGAGATTCCATCAAAGGTGATAAGGGCGACACTGGCGCTAAAGGTGATAAAGGGGATAAAGGGGATGCAGGTAAAGCTGGCTCTAACGGAATCACAACTACCATCACTAAGAAAGAAGTTGATACTAAAACTATCAATCTGGTTAAGTCACTCAATACCCAAACTACAGCACAAGCTAAAGATCTGAAAGCTGCTCAACAAGTGTTCGCACAAGCGCAAGTTAACACTAACTCTCAATTCAAGAGCCTGAAAGATGAAGTTGATAGCAATAAGAAAGAAGCCCGTTCAGGTGCTGCTAGCGCTGTAGCTATCGCCTCTATGCCTCAAGTAGAGAAAGATCAGGCTGTCATGTTCTCTGCTGGTGTAGGTAGCTTTAAAGACGAGCAAGCTGTTAGTGTGGGTGCATCCTTCCACGTTGGTAGCAACACCATCGTTAAAGCTGGCGTAAGCGATTCTACAAATAATGATCTTGCTATGGGCGCAGGCATCGGGATTGGCTTTTAAGAAAAACACGTAACTCGACTACATTCATAATAGAGGAAGCTTTTCAGGGCGACAGTACTTCGCTGATGGAAAGTATGATGATGGCCAATAACATGCTCAAACACATTTTTATTTCAGCTGCCCTGTATCTATTGCTTATTTCGGTCGGGGTCTGGATCGGCATTATGTACGTTTCTTATTATTTGTGTCGTTTTTAAGGTGATAAAATGAAAAAATCAATGATGCTAGTGTTAAGCGCTGCCGTACTTGCTGGGTGTATTTCGCCTGCACACGCTATTAGCGCACACTATCGTGCTCAGTTAGAGCGCTCGGGATGCACGCAAATTAGCGCTGGCGATGGATCTTGCGATATCAGCAAAACCAAAGCGGAAAACGCGGCACAACACGAACCAACGGCATCCGTTCACGATCCCCTTCGCGAAGCCTCGTTCTCGTCGGATACGGTTAACGCTACCCTTTCTAACGGCTTTTTTAGCGCTACCGTGAACGGCAAAAAAGCCAGCGTTAAACGTCTGAATGCGAATTTCTATGAGATCCATGGTAACGGTTTTGTGATATCGATAAGCCTGGATGAAAACGGTATTACGGACGCGTCATGGAATAAAACAAAGGGACGTGAACACGGCGTTTTACGCGTTACCCAAAAATAAACAGTCTAAGGAGGCTCTCCGCCTCCTTTTAGCCTGCCAGGCGCACAATTTGCCACACTCTTTCATCTGATTTTACAATGCTGACAATCCATATATAAGCCACTGTTTTTATTGAGAATAAACTGCATATTTTTGCCGGAAAATGAGGTTATCCCCTCCCCTGTGCCCTGTGTCACAAAACAGTAAACAAATTAACCATTGAGCCCGGTGACAAAAGGCTCTATATTGGCGGCGTTTTTTTCAGGCCCCATCTGTTTTTTAACTTTTTATTCAATCGTTGCTCATAACGAAGCGGCGGTTGTAGGAGTGATATGATGACGGATAAAGTCCGTATTGACACCGTAGATGCCCACAAAAGCAACGAAACCTATCTGGCCCGTCAGGCCGAGTTTGAATCTAACGTCAGGAGTTATCCGCGCAAACTGCCTTTAGCGATCACGAAAGCAGAAGGCGTGTGGATCACCGATGCAGATAATAAAGAATACCTTGACTGTTTAGCAGGCGCAGGCACCCTCGCGCTTGGCCACAATCATCCTGATGTGCTGAAAAGCATCCAAAATGTCATTACCAGCGGCTTGCCGTTACATACCCTGGATCTGACTACGCCGTTGAAAGACGCGTTTTCAGAATACCTCCTCTCTCTGTTGCCTGGTCAGGGCAAAGAGTACTGTCTGCAATTCACTGGCCCGTCCGGGGCTGACGCCGTTGAAGCGGCGCTGAAGCTGGCGAAAAAAGTAACCGGTCGCAGCGGTATCATCAGTTTCTCTGGTGGTTACCACGGTATGACCCACGGTGCACTGTCCGTCACCGGTAACCTGTCTCCGAAAGAAGCGGTTGACGGTATGATGCCAGAAGTCCAGTTCATGCCTTACCCACACGAGTACCGCTGCCCACTGGGTATCGGTGGTGAAGCGGGCGTGAAGGCGCTGACCTACTACTTCGATAACCTGATCAACGACGTTGAAAGCGGCGTGCGTAAACCTGCCGCGGTGATCCTGGAAGCTGTTCAGGGCGAAGGCGGCGTGAACCCGGCTCCGGCTGAGTGGTTGCAGCGCATCCGTAAAGTGACTCAGGAACACGGCATTCTGCTGATCCTCGACGAAGTTCAGGCTGGCTTTGCCCGTACCGGTAAATTCTTTGCCTTCGAACACGCAGGCATTGAGCCTGACATCATCGTGATGTCCAAAGCAGTTGGCGGCGGTCTGCCACTGGCTGTGCTCGGTATCAAGAAGCAGTTCGATGCGTGGGCGCCTGGTCACCACACCGGTACCTTCCGCGGCAACCAGCTGGCGATGGCAACCGGTCTGACGACGCTGAAGATCCTGAAAGACCAGAATATCGCGGGCAAAGTTGCCGCACAAGGCGAATGGCTGAAAGGCCAGCTGAAAGAGATGGCGAAACGCTATCCGGTTATCGGCCACGTTCGCGGTCTGGGCATGATGATCGGTATTGAAATCGTTAAGCCACATGAAGCCGCCGACCACATGGGTTGCTTCCCGGGCGATGGCGAGCTGTCTGCACTGATCCAGAAGAAGTGCTTCGAAGCAGGCCTGATTCTGGAGCGTGGCGGCCGTAACGGTATCGTTCTGCGTCTGCTGCCGTCACTGCTGATCAGCGATGACGAGCTGAAAGTCTTCCTGGATAAATTCGAGCAGGCACTGCTTGCTGCGGGCGTTCGCCCGGCGTAACCGGAGTTGTTGATTACGATGTCTGATTCAAACCCAATTTTGTTCTCCTCTGCCCAGAGCATTGAAGCTTACCAGCAGGCGATTGAACAAAGCACTCAGGCTGTGATGCAGTGGCTGAAACAGCCTGAGATGTACCAGGGCAAAACGGTCGCCGAGCTGCGCGACCGTATTAAGCTGGATTTCAACCCGAAAGGGCTGGGCAACGAAGCGGCGATTGAACGCGCCGTGGAGTTCTTCCTGAAAGACAGTTTGTCCGTTCATCACCCGCAGTGCGTGGCGCACCTGCACTGCCCAAGCCTGGTCGTAAGCCAGGCGGCGGAAGTGCTAATTAACGCCACCAACCAGAGTATGGACTCCTGGGATCAAAGCCCGTCCGCAACCATTATTGAGATCAAGCTGATCGAATGGCTGCGTACCCGCGTGGGTTATCAGGCTGGCGACGCAGGCGTCTTCACCAGCGGCGGCACCCAGAGTAACCTGATGGGCCTGATGCTGGCGCGTGATGCGTTCTTCGCGCGTCAAGGCCACTCGGTACAGCAGGACGGTCTGGTGGGCGATCTGCGCAAAATTCGCGTGCTGTGCTCTGAAAACGCCCACTTCTCCGTGCAGAAAAACATGGCGCTGATGGGCCTGGGCTACCAGTCCGTGGTGCAGGTGAAAACTGATGAATTCTCCCGCATGGATCTCGCCGATCTGGCGGCGAAAATCGAACAGTGCAACGCGAACGGCGAACAGATTCTGGCGATTGTGGCCACGGCCGGCACGACGGATGCGGGTGCTATCGATCCGCTGCGTGCCATTGCCGAGCTGGCTGCGAAACAGAATATCTGGGTACACGTTGATGCGGCCTGGGGCGGCGCGCTGCTGATGTCTGAGCAGTATCGTCACTACCTGGACGGCATCGAGCTGGTGGATTCCGTGACGCTGGACTTCCACAAGCAGTTCTTCCAGACCATCAGCTGCGGTGCCTTCTTGCTGAAAGAAGCACGTCATTATGAGCTGATGCGCTATCAGGCAGCTTATCTGAACTCCGAGTTCGATGAAGAAGCGGGCGTGCCTAACCTGGTTTCCAAATCTCTGCAAACCACCCGTCGTTTCGACGCGCTGAAACTGTGGATGAGCCTGGAAGCGCTGGGTCAGGAGCAATACGCGGCAATTATCGATCACGGCGTGACGCTGGCACAGCAGGTTGCGGCTTACGTAAAAGAGCAGTCTGCTCTGGAACTGGTTATGCAACCCCAGCTGGCAAGCGTGCTGTTCCGCTTCCGTCCGCAGACCCAGATGGATGACGCCGGTATCGCCCTGCTGAACCAGAAAATTGGCGATGCGCTGCTGGAATCCGGCCGCGCAAACGTCGGGGTGACCGAGCATAACGGCGTCACCTGCCTGAAGCTGACCCTGCTGAACCCAACCGTGACGCTGGAGGACGTTAAAGTCCTGCTGTCTCTGGTTGAGCGTACCGCGCAGGAAGTGATGGCGAAGTAATGCTTTTCCCTCTCCCATCCGGGAGAGGGTTTATTTTCCCGTCCTGACGCCCCTATCCTTTTTTCCTCGAAGCATAACCGTAGTCATACTGGCTGTACCCCGAGCTGTAAAACAGCGCTGCGGATTTAACAATATCGTTGAGGATTGTGCCGCTGACCTTCACGCCAACGTGCTGTAGACGTTTAACGGTATTCTCCATCTCTTTCACGCTGGTTTTATCGTAACGGGCAACCATTAGCGTTGTTCCGGCTGCTCTGGCAACCAGCGCAGCATCATTGACGGCAAGAACTGGGGGTGTATCGATGATGATAATGTCATAGTGCTCGTTAACCCAGGACATGATGTCAATGAACCGTTCGCTTAACAGCATTTCTAACGGACGCAGGGGTTCCGGGCCGCAGGTGATGACGTCAATTCCCCCTTTTTCAGCATGCTGAATGACCTCCCCAAAGTCGCGCTTCCCTTCCAGCAGGCAGGATAATCCGTGGCGGTTCTCCAGGCCAAAAATATTATGCACATAACCCTGGCGCATATCCGCATCTATAAACAGCGCACGCTGACCGCTCTGCCCGGCAATGGCCGCCAGGTTCGTCGCCACCAGCGTTTTTCCGCAGTCCTGCGTGGGGCCAGAAATCATCACAATGCGATTCTCAGCCTCCATCATGGTGAAATGCAGACTGGTTCGCAGCCCGCGTACCGCTTCAACAAACATATCAGCAGGTCGATCGACTGGCAGGAAAGGTACATCCGAGGTTTTGTGTGTCCAGCGACGAGAAAACGGATTTTTTCTGCGCAAATGCGTTTTACTCCACAGCCACTGTGAACGTGGTAACGTCGCCAGAACCGGCATCCCCTGCGCTTCCAGCTGTTCGGAAAGCGTGATCCCACGTTTGAACGCCTGACGTACCAGTACGGTCCCCATTGAAAGGATGAGCCCGAACAGCGCGCCAAGCGCAATGATTAGCGCTTTTCGCGGTTTTATCGGATCCGGGAGTGTAACCGCCTCATCAATGATCCTCACGTTCCCGACAGCGCTGGAGCGGGAAATATTCAGCTCCTGCTGACGCGTCAAAAGCTGTAAATAAATCGTGCGGCCCGACTCAACATCGCGGCTCAGGCGTAAAATCTCCTGCTGCGTGGAGGGCATCGAGGACACACGGTTATTAAGACGATCCCGTTCCCGCACAAGGGTTTGTCTTTTTTCATGCAATGCACGGTAGGTAGGGTGACTCTTTTTAAAGAGCTGGGAAATTTCTGCCTCCCGGAACGTCAGCTCATTTAGCTGATTCTCAACGTTCACAACCTGATCCAGGACGGATTTTGCCTCTAAAGACAGATCCACAGAGTCGCGCTGCGCCCGGTAGGCATTCAGCCGCGCTTCAGCCTGATCCAGGTCCGCTCTGATTTTCGGTAACTGCTCCTGTAAAAAATCCAGACTACGCGAATCCTGAGCCTCCTGGCGCGCGATATTTTGCTGAAGATAATTTTCAGCAATCGCATTCAGCACCCGGGCGATTTTGTCAGGATCTTCACCCGTCAGGGTTAAGGTCACAATACCGCTCTGTTTCTCCGATTCCACGACCGTCAGACGCTTCTTCAGTGCATTGATCGTCTCCAGGCGCGTCAACGACTTAAGCGAAAACTGTGTGCCTGGCGTCGCCTCAATCGAGGTCACCCGCAGCACGATCCCTTGCGTAACCAGCGTTTTACCAACCTGGCCGTCTGCCTCAATGTTTTCGCCCGTCAGGTGATACCTTCCCGCTTCCTGTACGGTCAGCGTGAGTTCTTGCGCTTTGCCCTCCACCTGCGGGATCTGGAGTTCGCCTAACGTTATGTTGCCCTGGCCACGCCCTTGCAGACGCTGCCAGAGACGCCCCACCACAGGCAAAACGCGCTGCTTTGCCTGATACGTCAGATCTAATTTGTCGACGGTCTCGCCGAGGATCATGCGAGATTTCAACAGTAAAATTTCAGGGGCAACATCCGGCGAAATATCGGTGCCCAGCTGGCTCAAGCCTTTGAGCAAGCCGTTATCCTGTTTGCTTTCTATTTGCACCATAGCATCCGCCTGATAAACAGGTGGCGTAACCCAGGCATAGAGGCCCGCGCATAAAGTGAAAAGGAA
>OKAC01000265.1_pt1 | contig 11327 bp, 9 predicted proteins | sample 1613361 | NCBI WGS metagenome assembly OKAC01 (sample SAMN04436851, study PRJEB24849) | human gut metagenome | biome: human gut; feature: NICU; material: stool | host: Homo sapiens | place: USA: Saint Louis, MO | collected 2011-09-24
TAGTGGAAGATAACTTTGTCGCCGGGCGTCCGGAATGGGAGGTTGCAGGCGTACAGATGGTTGAGGATGTCCTGCCCTGGGAGCAGATGAAGCTGCGGATGCTGAACGGCAGCCACTCCTTCCTGGCGTATCTGGGCTACCTTGCCGGCTACGCGCACATAAATGAATGTATGCAGGACGACAGCTTCCGCGAGGCTGCCCGCAGGCTGATGCTGAATGAGCAGGCCCCTACGCTGCGTATCACCAACGTCGATCTGACAGCCTATGCTGACAGCCTGCTTGACCGCTTCGCCAACCCGGCGCTACAGCACCGCACCTGGCAAATCGCTATGGACGGCAGTCAGAAGCTGCCTCAGCGCATGCTGGATGGGATCCGCATGCATCTTGAGCGTAACACCGCCTGGCCATTACTGGCGCTGGGCGTCGCAGGCTGGATGCGCTACGTCAGCGGGACGGACGACCAGGGCAACGCCATTGACGTGCGCGATCCACTGAGCGACAAGTTTCAGGCCATTGTCGCTTCCAGCAGTGACGCAGAACGCGTTAGCGCCCTGCTGACGCTAAAAGAAATCTTTGGCGACGACCTGCCGCAAAACCCTGTCTTTGTCGAGGCAATCACCGGCGCGTACCAGCGCCTCGTCCGGCTCGGCGCGCGTCAGGCCGTTATCGAAACGTTAAAAATTTAGCGATTATTGCGTTTAAGGCGAACGGTTTTACGCTCCGTTCGCCCTCCCTCTTCTCAATGCCCGATTTTTTCGTCAGGATGATAGATAGTTGTTACTACATCACAATTATTTATCGGAGCGCACGTGACCAAAACCAACCTGATCACCGGTTTTCTCGGCAGCGGTAAAACTACGTCCATTCTGCATTTGCTGGCCAATAAAGATCCGGCGGAAAAGTGGGCCGTGCTGGTCAACGAATTTGGCGAAGTGGGGATCGACGGCGCGTTGCTCGCCGACAGCGGCGCGATGGTGAAAGAGATCCCGGGCGGGTGTATGTGCTGCGTGAATGGTCTGCCGATGCAGGTCGGACTGAATACGCTGCTGCGTCAGGGCAAGCCTGACCGTCTGCTGATTGAACCCACTGGGCTGGGTCATCCGAAGCAAATTCTTGATTTACTGACCGCCCCGGTCTACGAGCCGTGGCTTGAGCTGCGTGCGACGCTTTGCCTGCTCGACCCCCGCCAGCTGCTGGATGAAAAAGCGATCAATAACGACAATTTCCGCGACCAGCTCGCCTCGGCAGACATCATCGTGGCGAATAAGTCCGATCGCGCGACGGCTGAGAGTCAGGCCGCGTTCAATGCCTGGTGGCAGCAGGCTGGCGGTGGACGTCAGTACGTGCAGACCACCCAGGGCAACATTGATGGCGCCCTGCTCGATCTTCCCCGCCTCAACCAGACGCAACTGCCTGCCAGCGCTGAGCATTCGCATAGCCACGGCGCGAAGCAAGGTCTGGCAGCGCTGAGCCTGCCGGAACATCAGCGCTGGCGTCGAAATCTGAACAGCGGCCAGGGACACCAGGCCTGCGGCTGGATCTTCGATGCCGATACGGTTTTCGACACCATTGGTATACTGGAATGGGCGAGACTGGCGCCGGTTGAGCGGGTAAAAGGGATCATGCGCACCCCGGATGGTCTGGTGCGCATTAATCGTCAGGGCGAGGATTTCTTTATAGAAACCCAGAACGTCGCGCCACCCGACAGCCGGATAGAGTTAATTAGTGCGGTTAATACCGACTGGAATGCCCTCCAGTCAAGCCTGTTGAAGCTTCGTTTAAGTTTGGGCGGCTAACGTTGCCCCTGATTTCACACATTGCTGAAGACTATGACGACTCGACTTCCTGCTATTTTATTGCTCAACGCTGCCGGTCTGGCGATCTTTTTCTCCTGGTATATCCCGGCGGATCACGGATTCTGGTTCCCGCTGGATTCCGGGCTGTTCCACTTCTTTAACCAGGCGCTGGCGAAGAGTGAAGCCTTCCTGTGGCTGGTGGCGATCACCAACAACCGCGCGTTTGACGGCTGTTCGCTGCTGGCAATGGGCTGTCTGATGCTCTCCTTCTGGCTGAAGGAAGACAAAACGGGTCGTCGCCGTATTCTGATTATCGGCCTGGTCATGCTGCTGGCAGCCGTGATTATCAACCAGCTGGCGCAGCATCTGATGCCGGTTAAACGCGCCAGTCCGTCGCTCTCTTTCCCGAATATTAACCGCGTCAGCGAGCTGCTTCATATTCCAACCAAAGACGCCTCGAAGGACAGCTTCCCGGGCGACCACGGTATGATGCTGATGATTTTTGCTGGCTTCATGCTGCGCTATTTCGGTAAAAAAGCCTTCGCCATCGCCCTGGTTATTGTGGTGGTATTTGCATTCCCGCGGGTGATGATTGGCGCTCACTGGCTGACAGATATCGCCGTAGGCTCCCTCACGGCGGTGTTAATTGGTTTACCCTGGGTGCTGATGACTCCCCTGAGCGATCGCGTAATAGGTATTTTTGATCGCTATCTTCCCGGCAAATTTAAACAAGTCTGAAACAAATAAATAACGCTAATTAACACCATTCATCAGGGATCGTTTTCGATCCCTGAGTCTCTTCTTTCCGGCATCATTCAGCGCTGTCATCATTCCGTCATACAATTCGTGATAAAAATGAAGCAATTGCAGGGATTACCGGTATGAATGGCGGCATTTTGAGCAATTCCGCGCTGTAACGTTGTGTATCACATTTTCTTATAAAAAAACGGTCTTTTTTGCTCGCAATGCCCTTTGCAATCGGTTAACCTCGAACTCGTTTTGCCCCATTGAGATAATTATTATCGTGGTGAATAATTTTGTGCGTTGTGCCACAGATTTCACCATAAAGAATTGTCTCATTGTGAACAGATAATTAGTCTCGTCACGGTTGGCATTTTTATAACGATATTTTCGTTAAGGACTTCAAGGGAAAACAAACAAAATGGTCAAATCTCAACCAATTTTGAGATATATCTTGCGGGGGATCCCGGCGATTGCAGTGGCGGTTCTGCTTTCGGCATGTAGTACGACGAACACCGCGAAGAATATGCATCCTGAGACGCGTGTTGTGGGAATGGAAGATTCCTCTTCACTGCAAGCCTCTCAGGATGAATTTGAAAATATGGTACGTAATCTCGACGTTAAGTCGCGTATTATGGATCAGTATGCTGACTGGAAAGGCGTGCGTTACCGCCTGGGCGGCAGCACCAAGAAAGGCATCGATTGCTCCGCATTCGTACAGCGTACTTTCCGTGAGCAGTTTGGGTTAGACCTTCCGCGTTCTACTTATGAACAGCAGGAAATGGGCAAGTCCATTTCGCGCACTAAACTGCGTACGGGCGATTTAGTCCTGTTCAGAGCAGGTTCAACCGGTCGACACGTTGGCATCTATATCGGTAACGATCAGTTTGTCCATGCTTCCACCAGCAGTGGTGTGACGATTTCCAGCATGAACGAACCTTACTGGAAGAAGCGCTACAACGAAGCTCGCCGCGTTCTGAGCCGTAGTTAATATTGCTGTCGTATCGTTGGTTATCCCTTGGCTGGCGATACGATTAAAAAAGCACTGCTCCGGCAGTGTTTTTTTTTGCCCGTTACACTGATAGACATCCAGCGTCATTTCAGGAATCACGACATCTATGTTTACCCGCTACTTCTCCAGCAACCGCAAGATACTGTTTCTCAGTATTCTGACGGGGTTGTTTACCGCCCTGCTTCTGAGTGCGTTACAGTTTTACTGGAGTTATCACAAGCGAGAAGTCAGGTACGATACCCTCATTACGGATTTAAGCGTCTACATGGAGAGCTTTTTCGACGAGCTTAAAACCTCTATTGATACGCTCCAGCCGCTCACGCTGAACAGCTGTGAAGAGGTCAGTGCGGCGCTCACCTCACGCGCGGCCTTCAGTATTAACGTGCGCGCCTTTTTGCTGGTCCGGGATAAACAGGCCTTCTGCTCTTCGGCAACAGGTCCGATGAATACCCCAATGGAAACGCTTATCCCTCAGCTACACATCAGCAAACCTGTTGATATCGCGCTCCTGCCGGGTACGCCCATGCTGCCGGATAAACCCGCGATCGCTATCTGGTATCGCAATCCGCTGGTAAAAGACGGCGGCGTATTTACCTCCGTGAACATCAACCTGACGCCTTACCTTCTTTATACGTCACGTCAGGATGAATTTTCCGGAATATCGATCGTCATTGGCGACTCCGCGTTATCCACCCAGTCCGGAATGCTGGTTCAGGCGCGGGATTTGCCTGAGGTCCCTGCCCGCACCGCCACGCTGAAAAATATTCCTCTGACCGTTAACGTCTATGCGCAAGCCTGGAAGACCGATGAACTGCTCTACGCCGTGTTCTTCGGCCTGGTCTGCGGTATTGCGGCAGGTCTGCTGAATTTCTATATTCTCACTATCCGTCTGAATCCCGGGAAAGAGATCCTTACGGCCATCAAGCACGACCAGTTCTACGTGGTCTATCAGCCCGTCGTGGATGCGCAGTCGCTCAGAATGACCGGGCTGGAAGTCCTGATGCGCTGGAAGCACCCGGTGATGGGCGAAATTCCACCGGATGCCTTTATTAACTTCGCTGAAGCGCAGAAGCTGATTGTCCCGCTGACGCTGCATCTTTTTGACCTGATTATCCGCGATGCCCCTGTCCTGCAAACGGTGCTCCCGCCTGGTGCCAAGTTTGGGATCAACATCGCGCCCGGTCATCTGCATGCGGAAAGCTTTAAAGAGGATATGCGCGCGTTTGCCGCTGCCCTTCCGCCCGATCACTTCCAGATTGTGCTGGAAATAACCGAGCGCGACATGATCAACCACCGCGAGGCAAATCAGCTGTTTGAATGGCTGCACAATGAAGGTTTTGAAATCGCCATCGATGATTTTGGCACCGGCCACAGCGCGCTGATCTATCTGGAACGCTTCACGATGGATTACCTGAAAATTGACCGTGGCTTCGTGAATGCCATCGGGACTGAAACCGTTACCTCGCCAGTGCTGGACGCGGTGCTGACGCTGGCAGAACGCCTGAATATGTTAACCGTCGCCGAGGGTGTTGAAACGCCCGAGCAGGCGGCGTGGCTGCGCGAGCATGGCGTGAACTATCTTCAGGGCTACTGGATCGGCCGACCAATGCCGCTGGAGCAGTTCAGGACGTGGCAACCCGACATCACGCTCGGGGAATAATTTCACAATCACGGCGCTGTCCCTTATTATTCTCCTCAACCGAGCCTGCCTGTGAACAAAGGGATCCGCCGCACTATGATTATGCGCGTTGTATTGATGCTGTTGGCGCTGGTGAGCCTGTCGAGCCAGGCGCAGACCATCAAAGAGAGCACGGCCTTTGCCGTCATTGGCGAGCCGAAGTATGCGGTCAACTTTACTCACTACGATTATGTGAACCCCGCCGCCCCGAAAGGCGGGAACGTGACGCTTTCCGCGACCGGAACGTTTGACAACTTTAACCGCTTCGCCCTGCGCGGCGTGGCGGCAGCGCGTACCGAATCCCTCTATGACACGCTGTTCGTCACCTCCGACGACGAGCCCGGCAGCTATTATCCCCTGGTCGCTGAGAACGTGCGTTACGCCGATGATTTTAGCTGGGCAGAAATCGCGATTAATCCGCGGGCGCGTTTTCACGACGGTACGCCGGTTAGCGCCCGCGATGTGGCGTTCACCTTTCATAAATTTATGACCGAAGGCGTGCCGCAGTTTCGTCTGGTGTACAAGGGCACTACGGTGAAAGCCATCGCCCCGCTGACCGTGCGAATCGAACTCCCTGAGCCAAACAAAGAGAATATGCTGAGCCTGTTCTCCCTGCCCGTCATGCCCGAATCATTCTGGAAAAACCATAAGCTGAGCGATCCCCTCTCTTCCCCGCCGGTGGCCGGAGGACCGTATCGCATTACCGACTGGCGAATGGGCCAGTACGTGATCTATTCCCGCGTGAAAGATTACTGGGCAGCCACGCTGCCGGTAAACCGGGGCCGCTGGAACTTCGATACAATCCGCTACGACTACTACCTGGATGATAACGTGGCCTTCGAGGCGTTTAAGGCAGGCGCATTTGATTTACGTGTCGAGAACAGCGCCAAAAACTGGGCGACCCGGTATATCGGAAAAAATTTCGCGAAAGGCTATATCGTTAAAGACGAACATAAAAACGAATCCGCGCAGGACACGCGCTGGCTGGCGTTTAATATTCAGCGCCCGGTTTTTTCCGATCGTCGGGTGCGTGAAGCTATTACCCTGGCGTTTGATTTCGAATGGATGAACAAAGCGCTGTTTTACGGAGCCTACAGCCGGGCGAACAGCTATTTCCAGAATACTGAATATGCCGCCCGTGATTATCCCCACGCGGACGAGCTGGTTTTGCTGGCGCCAATGAAAGCGGAGCTCCCGCCGGAAGTGTTCACCCGCCTATTTGAACCGCCAAAATCCGACGGAAACGGGTTCGACCGGGACAACCTGCTGAAAGCCAGCAAACTGCTGGATGACGCTGGCTGGGTGTTGAAAAATCGGCTACGAGTAAATGTTAAAACTGGTAAGCCGCTCAGCTTCGAACTGCTGATTGCCTCCGGCGCAAACGATCAGTGGGTGCTGCCGTTTAAGAAGAACCTTGCCCGTCTTGGGGTGACCATGAATATCCGCCAGGTCGATATTGCCCAGCTGACCAACCGCAAGCGCAGTCGCGATTACGACATGATGCAAACCCTGTGGGCTGCCCAGCCGTGGCCGAGTTCAGACCTGCAAATCTCCTGGGCATCGGGGTATATCGACTCCTCCTACAACGCTCCGGGGGTAAAGAGTCCGGTGATTGATGCGCTGATCGCGAAAATCGTTGCCGCTCAGGGCGATAAAGAGAAACTTCTGCCGCTCGGGCGCGCGCTTGACCGGGTGTTAACCTGGAACTATTACATGCTGCCGATGTGGTACATGGGTGAAGATCGCGTGGCCCGCTGGGACAAATTCTCCCTGCCCGCCGTTCGCCCGGTTTATACGCTTGGTTTTGATACGTGGTGGTATGACGTGAATAAAGCCGCAAAACTGCCCGCAGCGCGGCGTTGAGGAGTGACGATGGGCGCTTATCTTATCCGCAGGCTGCTGCTGGTTATCCCGACGCTATGGGCCATCATTACCATTAACTTTTTTATCGTGCAGATTGCCCCCGGCGGCCCGGTGGACCAGGCGATTGCGGCCATAGAATTTGGTCACGCTGGCGGCATGCCGGGCGGCGGCGGTGAAGGAATGGGGGCCAGCCATGCCCGGACGGGCGTGGGCAATATCAGCGAAAGCCACTACCGGGGCGGTCGGGGACTGGATCCGGAGGTGATCGCCGAGATCACCCATCGCTATGGTTTTGACAAGCCGCTGCACGAGCGTTATTTCAGGATGCTCTGGGATTATGTCCGTTTCGATTTTGGCGACAGCCTGTTTCGCAGCGCCTCGGTGCTAACCCTGATCAAGCAAAGCCTTCCGGTTTCCATCACGCTCGGACTGTGGGGGACGCTGATTATTTATCTGGTCTCCATTCCGCTGGGGATCCGCAAAGCGGTCTACAATGGTAGCCGTTTTGATATCTGGAGCAGCACGTTCATTATCATCGGCTACGCTATCCCGGCATTTCTGTTTGCCGTGCTGCTGATTGTCTTTTTCGCTGGCGGCAGTTATTTCGACCTCTTCCCGCTGCGCGGGCTGGTCTCTGCGGATTTCAGCACGTTGCCGTGGTATCAGAAAATCACCGATTACTTCTGGCACATCACGCTTCCGGTGCTGGCGACGGTTATCGGCGGTTTTGCGGCGCTTACGATGCTGACCAAAAATGCCTTTCTTGATGAGATCCGCAAACAGTACGTCGTCACCGCGCGCGCCAAAGGCGTCGGTGAAAAGCAGATTATGTGGAAGCACGTTTTTCGTAACGCCATGCTGCTGGTGATTGCCGGTTTTCCCGCCACGTTCATCAGTATGTTTTTTACCGGCTCTCTGCTGATAGAAGTGATGTTCTCTCTCAACGGTTTAGGGCTGCTCGGCTATGAGGCCACCGTCTCCCGTGATTACCCGGTGATGTTTGGCACACTGTACATTTTCACCCTGATCGGCCTGCTGCTGAATATCATCAGCGATATCAGCTATACGCTGGTCGATCCCCGTATCGATTTTGAGGGCCGCTGATGTTGCGTTTAAGCCCCGTCAATCAGGCCCGCTGGGCGCGCTTTCGCCACAACCGTCGCGGCTACTGGTCGCTGTGGATCTTCGCCGTCCTGTTTGCCTTAAGTCTGTGTTCCGAACTGATTGCCAACGATAAACCCCTGCTGGTGCATTTCAAAGATCGCTGGTACGTGCCGGTGCTTACTACCTATAGCGAAAGCGATTTTGGCGGTCCGTTTGCGACGCCAGCCGAGTATCAGGATCCCTGGTTACGTGAACAGATCGCGCAGCACGGCTGGGCGCTTTGGGCACCGATTCGCTTTGGCGCGAACAGTATTAACTACGCCACGTCCACCCCCTTCCCTTCCCCGCCTTCCTCGCAGAACTGGCTGGGAACGGACGCCAACGGCGGCGATGTGCTGGCGCGCATCCTCTATGGCACCCGCATTTCGCTCCTGTTTGGGCTGCTTCTGACGCTCTTTAGCAGCGTAATGGGCGTCGTGGCGGGCGCCGTGCAGGGCTATTACGGTGGAAAAATCGATTTGTGGGGGCAGCGCGTAATTGAAGTCTGGTCCGGTATGCCGACGCTGTTTCTGATTATCCTGCTGTCCAGCGTAGTACAGCCTGGCTTCTGGTGGCTGTTAGGCATCACCGTCCTGTTCGGCTGGATGGCACTGGTCGGCGTGGTGCGCGCGGAGTTTCTGCGCACGCGAAATTACGATTATATTCGCGCCGCGCAGGCATTAGGCGTGAGCGATCGCGCAATTATCTTCCGTCACATGCTTCCCAATGCGGTGGTGGCGACCCTCACCTTCCTGCCGTTTATTTTGTGTAGCTCCATTACCACCCTGACGTCGCTCGATTTTCTTGGTTTCGGTTTGCCGCTGGGCTCACCGTCTCTTGGCGAACTGCTGTTGCAGGGCAAAAACAACCTCCAGGCCCCCTGGCTGGGCATCGCCGCATTCCTCTCCGTGGCGGTGCTGCTTTCCCTGCTGATTTTTATTGGCGAAGCCGTGCGCGATGCCTTCGATCCCAACAAGGCGGTATGACATGACCCGGCCTCTTCTGAGCATAGAAAATCTGTCGATTGCGTTTTCAAAGCAGGGCGAATCTCGCCCGGTGGTGACGGATTTATCGTTGCAGATCCAGCGCGGAGAGACGCTGGCGCTGGTCGGGGAATCCGGCTCCGGTAAGAGCGTTTCGGCTCTGTCGGTGCTGCGCCTGCTCCCTTCCCCGCCGGTCAGCTATCCGCAGGGGGATATTCTGTTCCATGGACAATCCCTGCTGAACGCTGATGAGCAAACCCTGCGCGGCATTCGTGGCAATAAGATTGCCATGATTTTTCAGGAGCCGATGGTGTCGCTCAATCCATTGCATACGCTGGAAAAACAGCTCTATGAAGTGCTGTCACTTCATCGGGGAATGCGTAAAGAGGCAGCGCGGGGGGAAATTCTGGACTGCCTTGAACGCACCGGCATTCGTAATGCGGCGAAACGGCTGAACGATTTCCCGCATCAGCTTTCCGGCGGCGAGCGCCAGCGCGTGATGATCGCGATGGCGCTGCTGACGCGCCCCGAACTGTTGATTGCGGATGAACCCACCACCGCGCTGGACGTCACGGTGCAGGCGCAAATTCTGCAACTACTGCTCGAACTGCGCGACGAGCTGAACATGAGCCTGCTGTTTATTACGCATAACCTGGGCATCGTGAAAAAGCTCGCTGACGCGGTGGCCGTGATGCAAAATGGCCGCTGCGTCGAACAGAACAGGGCAACTGCCCTGCTGAGCGCGCCTCAGCACCCGTATACACAGCGCCTGCTCGATAGCGAACCCTCTGGCGACCCGGTTCCGCTTAACGCTGACAGCGCACCGTTGCTGAAGGTTGAGGACCTGTCGGTGTCATTCCCGATCCGCAAAGGCATTTTGCGTCGCGTGGTCGATCATAATCATGTTCTGAAAAACATGAGCTTCTCTCTGCGTCCGGGCGAGTCGCTTGGGCTTGTGGGCGAATCCGGTTCGGGCAAAAGCACCACCGGCCTGGCGCTGCTGCGCCTGATCGCCTCGCAGGGAAGCATTCTCTTTGACGGCATGCCGCTGCAAAACCTGAGCCGCCGCCAAATGCTGCCCGTCCGCCCGCGGATGCAGGTGGTCTTTCAGGATCCGAACTCTTCGCTGAACCCGCGGCTGAGCGTATTGCAGATTATTGAAGAGGGCCTGCGCGTTCATCAGCCCGCGCTGACGGCACAACAGCGTGAAATCGACGTGAAGCGGGTGATGGCGGAAGTGGGTTTAGATCCCGAGACCCGGCACCGGTATCCGGCTGAGTTTTCCGGCGGACAGCGCCAGCGTATAGCGATTGCCCGCGCGCTGATCCTGAAACCGGAGCTGATCGTGCTGGACGAGCCTACCTCTTCACTGGACCGCACCGTGCAGGCGCAAATTCTGGCGCTGCTGAAGGGGCTACAGGAAAAGCATCGGCTGGCCTATATCTTTATCAGCCACGATTTACAGGTGGTGCGTGCGCTTTGCCATCAGGTGGTGGTATTGCGGCAGGGAGAAGTCGTTGAGCAGGGAGAGTGCCAGCGCGTATTCACTGCGCCTGCGCAGGATTACACGCGCCAGCTATTGTCCGCTGACTAGCACTCAGAAAGGATATTGACCGGAGAACGGTTCGGCAATCGCCACGCCGAAGTTTTTCAGACGGCAGGTCGCAGCAAATTCATCCTGGCTGTTAACAAACAGGCACGGCTCACCTTCGCATTCCAGCACGGAGCTGTCTACTTCGATGTCCGTCAGCGCCTGGCTGAGACGTTCCATAACCGGCCACGCATTTTCATCGCTCGGGCTAAGCAGCTTGAGCGCCACCAGACAATTATCCTCCCCGGCAACGCTTTGCGGAATCGGTTCAACTTTCGAACCTGCAAAACCCGTCGACCAGCGATAGCTCTGGGGCAAGCGATGGACAATGGAGAGTTGTAATGTATTCACGTTCAGATCCCCGGAAGCAAATTTACTTCACAATTTATTTACATTTATAGTAACACATCATCGCCAACCTGCACTGTTTAGCGGATTTTATAGGCGTTGCAGGCTCACGTCGGCGCTATATGTACCCGTTTCTGCGATCTAACTCAACCTTTTTAAATACAATGATGTG
>OKAC01000312.1_pt1 | contig 9690 bp, 9 predicted proteins | sample 1613361 | NCBI WGS metagenome assembly OKAC01 (sample SAMN04436851, study PRJEB24849) | human gut metagenome | biome: human gut; feature: NICU; material: stool | host: Homo sapiens | place: USA: Saint Louis, MO | collected 2011-09-24
AGAATCCTGACGTAGTCATTGGTGCGGGGACAGTTTTGGATGCTACGACTGCTCGTTTAGCTATTGTAGCAGGGGCTGAATATATTGTGAGTCCAAGCTTCGATGAAGAAACCGCTAAAATTTGCAATTTATATCAAGTTCCTTACTTGCCAGGCTGTATGACCATCACAGAAATGAAAGAAGCACTGAAAAGCGGAGCAGATATTATTAAACTATTTCCGGGAAGTGTTTATGGACCGAGTGTTATTTCGGCATTTAAAGCGCCATTGCCTCAGTTAAATATTATGCCAACGGGTGGTGTCAGTTTGGAAAATATGGCCGAGTGGTTTGACGCAGGTGTGACGGCCGTCGGTGTTGGTGGCAATCTGTTAGCGCCAGCAGCAACTGGGGATTTTGAAAAAGTTCGTGAGGTTGCCCAAGACTATATGGAAAAATTCCAAGCAATCAAAGGGGTGTAGGCACATGGGGAAAGTCGTAACATTGGGAGAAATCATGTTGCGTTTGTCCACGCCTGTCGGAATACGCGTAGCACAAACAGAAAATTTCGCTGTACATTACGGCGGTGGTGAAGCGAATGTAGCGATTTCGTTAGCGAACTATGGCCACCAAGTGACTTTTGCTAGTAAAGTGCCCGATAATTCATTAGGAGAAGCCGCCAAAAAGCATTTAAGTCGTTATGGGGTTTCAACGGAATTTGTACGAACTGGCGGAACACGTCTAGGAACGTATTATTTGGAAACTGGTACAGGAGAACGAGCAGCCAGTGTTGTCTATGATCGCGCCTATTCAAGCTTTGCTCAAATCGAAGAAATGGAATGGGACTTACATGAGCTGTTTTCAGGAGTAGAGATCTTTCATATTTCAGGAATTACAGCGGCGTTATCAAAAACGTGGCAAAGTATGACGGTTGCGCTAGTTAAAGCAGCGAAGCAAGCAGGGTGCCAAGTAAGTTTTGACATTAATTATCGAGGGAAACTTTGGTCCCAGAAAGAAGCGAGCGTGGCATTGAAGTCCATTCTTCCATTTGTTGATATTTGTTCAGCTGGGGTATTAGATGCTCGTTATTTATTGGAGATTCCAGAACCAGAGGAAGAACTTGAAGACGCATTAACGTGGTACTACCGAAAAATGCAAGAACGTTATCCCAACATTCAAGTATTTTATTCAACCAAACGTCAAGTTCATTCAGCGACAGATAATGAATTAATCGGAACGCTATGGTACAAAGGTGCGTATTATACGTCCAAATGTCATCGATTACAACCGATTGTTGACCGTGTCGGTGCCGGTGATGCGTTTGCTGGTGGGGTTTTACATGGCATATTAGCTGCCTATGATCCACAAACCTGCATTGATTTTGCGACAGCGGCTAGTGCGTTAAAACATACTGTCCATGGTGATTGTAATCAATTTAGTCAAAAAGAAGTCCTTGCTTTTTTGGCAACGGGCTCAGGAAAAATAAATAGATAGGAGATTTTAGTTATGCAAAATATGGAAACACTTTATACACATAGTCCGGCGGATATCCGTCACTATTCAACAGAACAATTGAGAGATGAATTTTTAGTAGAGAAAGTTTTTATTCCAGGTGCAATCAGCTTAACCTACACACATAATGATCGGATGATTTTTGGTGGTGTGACACCGACCACAGAAGAATTAGAAATTATTTTGGACAAAGAATTAGGGGTTGACTATTTCTTAGAACGCCGTGAACTAGGGGTTATTAATATTGGGGGACCAGGCTTTATTGAAATTGATGGCGCCAAAGAAACAATGAAAAAACAAGATGGCTATTATATTGGGAAAGAAACAAAACATGTTCGTTTTTCTTCAGAAAACCCTGATAATCCAGCGAAATTTTACATTAGTTGTGTGCCAGCACATCATAAATATCCCAACGTAAAAATTAGTATTGATGAAATTACCCCAATGGAAACGGGTGATCCATTAACATTGAACCAACGTAAAATTTACCAATACATTCATCCGAACGTTTGTGAAAGTTGCCAGTTACAAATGGGCTACACCATTTTAGAACCAGGTAGCGCTTGGAATACAATGCCTTGTCATACACATGAACGTCGTATGGAAGCGTATGTTTATTTTGATATGGAAGAAGATACGCGGATTTTCCACATGATGGGTAAACCAGACGAAACGAAACATTTAGTAATGAGTAATGAACAAGCAGCTATTTCACCAAGCTGGTCAATTCATTCTGGGGTTGGTACAAGTAATTATTCCTTTATTTGGGCCATGTGCGGAGAAAATATTACGTACACAGACATGGATATGGTTGCAATGGATCAATTAAAATAAACCAAAGAAAGAGGAGAAAACATGGAATTTAAAATGAATGATTTTCAATTAGATGGAAAAGTAGCGTTAATTACAGGTGCTGTTTATGGGATTGGCTTTGAGATTGCGAAATCCCTAGCTGAAGCAGGAGCAACAATTGTTTTTAATAACTTATCTCCTGAATCAGTTGAACAAGGCTTGGAAAATTATCGGGCCGCAGGGATTGAAGCACGTGGTTATGTGTGTGATGTCACTGATGAAGAGCAAGTTCAAGCGATGGTCGCTCAGATTAAAGAAGAAGTCGGCTCTATTGATATTTTAGTCAATAATGCGGGAATTATTAAACGAATTCCAATGGTGGATATGTCAGCAGAAGAGTTCCGTCAAGTGATTGATGTTGACTTGAATGCGCCATTTATTATGGCAAAAGCGGTTATTCCAGATATGATTGAAAAGGGTCATGGCAAAATTATCAATATCTGTTCAATGATGAGTGAACTAGGTCGTGAAACAGTTAGTGCGTACGCGGCAGCAAAAGGCGGACTAAAAATGTTAACGAAAAATATTGCTTCTGAATATGGACAATATAATATTCAATGTAATGGGATTGGACCTGGCTACATTGAAACGCCACAGACGGCGCCATTAAGAGAACCAGGGCATCCATTTAACGAATTCATCTTGGGACGAACACCTGCTAATCGTTGGGGCACACCAGCAGACTTAGCTGGCCCAGCAGTTTTCTTAGCATCTAACGCTTCTGACTTTGTTAACGGACATATCTTATATGTCGATGGTGGAATTTTAGCTTATATTGGAAAACAACCATAAATAAGTAACAAAAAGCGGACATACCTAAAAAGGATGTCCGTTTTTTGTTATTTACTCATTGATTGAATTGGTAAAAACCGTATCTAATTTTTAAAAAAAGTCAATTTTTGACAGTAATTCGTCAAGATTAACTATATAATTTGCTAACATTCCTTGCTAAACTAAAATTACAAAAAAATGAAAGCGTTTCATTTGCGCTAGTGGGATGGAAAAGGAGTTTTGATTGCCGATGATTATTAAACAGGAACAATTCATACCAAAAGATACAGTAGAAACAACGATTGACTTATTAATTAGAAATTTAACAACGATTAAAGATAACACAGGTGAATTTCTGTTAGATTTTGATGGTTTAAAAGTTGATGACAAAAGTTGGACGATTTGGAACTGGCCGCAAGGCGTTGGGTTGTATGGTATATATAAGAATTATCGAAATACTAAAAGTGAAAAAGCTTTACAAGTAGTTAACGACTGGTTTGAAGGTCGGATGCAAGAAGGCGCGCCGCCTAAGAATGTGAATACGATGGCTCCGCTTTTAACAATGGCTTATCTATATGAAGACACTAAAGACTCTAAATATATACCTTACTTAGAGCAATGGGCGGAATGGGTGATGGAAGAAATGCCCCGAACGAATGAAGGGGGCTTGCAACATGCGACATATGGACCAGAAAATAAAAATCAATTATGGGATGATACATTAATGATGACTGTCTTACCTTTGGCAAAAATTGGTAAGTTGTTGAATCGACTCGATTATTTGGAAGAAGCAAAGCATCAATTTTTAATCCATATTAAATATTTACAAGATAAAAAAAGTGGTCTATGGTATCACGGTTGGACTTTTGAGGGAAATCATAACTATGCGGAAGCACTGTGGGCAAGAGGGAACTGCTGGATTACGATTGCTATTCCAGAAATTATTGAAATCTTAGAGTTGCCAAAAGGAGATAGTTTACGGGAATTTTTATTAAGTACCCTCAATGCGCAAGTGGCAGCTTTAGCGAAATACCAAGATGAATCTGGTTTATGGCATACATTAATTAATGATTCAAATTCGTATTTAGAATCTTCTGCTACAGCGGGATTCGCTTATGGGATTTTAAAAGCGGTTCATAAAAAATATATTTCTTCTGAATATGAAGAAGTGGCAAACAAAGCAATTGCTGGCTTACTAAATAAGATTGATGAAACGGGAGAAGTACAACATGTGTCAGTTGGTACAGGAATGGGTGATAATTTAGATTTTTATCGCACAATTGGAATGACAGCGATGCCTTATGGTCAATCATTAACAATCCTATGTTTGACTGAATTGCTTGTTTCTTATTGCTAGAAAAGTAAGGAGAAAAGTTCATGAAAAAAAGAAAGGTTTTATTTACAGCAGTTATGGTATTGGCAGGATTACAGTTGCTAAGTGGTTGCGGCAAAACAGAAGCTTCGGCAAATGATACGGTAGTCTTGCGCTATGCGTATGCTAGTAATAGCCAACCAGTTATCGATTCTATGAAGAAATTCGGTGAATTGGTAGAGGAAAAAACAGATGGTAAAGTTCAAATTGAATACTTTCCAGATGGTCAATTAGGGGGAGAAACAGAACTAATTGAATTAACACAAACAGGTGCAATTGATTTTGCAAAGGTCAGTGGATCAGCATTAGAAAGTTTTTCTAAAGATTATTCTGTATTTGCCATTCCGTATATTTTTGATAATGAAAAACATTTTTTTAAAGTAATGGATAATCAAGCGCTAATGCAACCAGTGTATGATTCTACAAAAAAATTAGGATTTGTTGGTTTAACTTATTATGACTCTGGTCAACGAAGTTTTTATATGAGCAAAGGGCCTGTTACATCTCCAGATGATTTGAAAGGTAAAAAAATTCGGGTCATGCAAAGTGAAACCGCCATCAAAATGGTAGAACTTTTAGGGGGTTCGCCAGTACCTATGGGTAGTTCGGAAGTATATACTTCTCTACAATCTAATCTAATCAACGGTGCAGAGAATAATGAGTTCGTTTTATATACAGCTGGTCATGGTGGTGTGGCTAAGTATTATTCTTATGATGAGCATACTCGAGTGCCAGATATTGTGATTATGAACGAGGGGACAAAAGAACGTTTGACAGCGAAACAAGAACAAGCGATTGAAGAAGCAGCAAAAGAATCGACCGCTTTTGAAAAAACGGTCTTTAAAGAAGCGGTTGAAGAAGAAAAGAAAAAAGCACAAGCAGAATATGGTGTTGTGTTCAATCAAGTAGACAGTGAACCATTCCAAAAACTTGTTCAACCGTTGCATGAATCATTCAAAAATAGCTCAGAACATGGCGAACTGTATCAGGCTATTCGACAGTTGGCGGACTAATTAAGGAGGTAATTATGAAAGGTTTTAGAAAATTTTTAAATCGACTTTTAGAAATACTTGGATCAATCATTCTTGCTGCAATGGTTTTGGTCGTTTTGTACCAAGTGTTTGCCCGGACAGTGTTAAAAAATCCTAGTACCTTAACAGAAGAATTTGTTCGCTTTGCATTGGTCTGGCTGGCGATGTTAGCTTCTGCTTATGTGGTTGGAAAAAAGGGACATTTAGCAGTAACTTTGTTAAGTGAAAAATTACAAGGGAAACAAAAACGCTTTTTAGAATTTATTGTTCAATTGTTGTTCCTACTTTTTGCAGGAGTGATTATGATATTTGGTGGTTGGAATGGTGTAGTAATTACGTTAGGACAAATTTCACCATCTTTGGCAATTCCTATGGGTTATGTCTATTTAGCCGTTCCAGTAGCAGGTGTTTTGATGTTTATTTATAGTTTGATGAATTTGCTAGAGTTATTCACGCAATCAAAAGATTCTTAATGCGTTTATAGAAGAAAAAGAATAGGAGTAAAAATATGGCTTTAGAAGCAGGCATTATCTTATTTGTAGTTTTTGCAGTCTTATTGGTAGTTGGTATGCCAATTGGTATGAGCATTGCGGCATCTTCAATTGCAACATTGTTATTAGTAATTCCTTTTGAAGCAGCTGCATTTACCTCAGCTCAAAAAATGGTCTCTAGTTTAAATAGTTTCTCTCTCGTAGCAATTCCGTTTTTTATTTTTTCTGGTGTGATTATGAATAATGGGGGAATTGCCCAAAAGTTGGTAAATTTTTCTATGTTATTTGTTGGTCGTGTTCCCGGCGCGCTAGCACATACTAATGTGTTAGGGAACGCATTATTTGGTTCGATTTCTAGCTCTGCAATTGCAGCATCGACTGCTATTGGTGGCGTACTAATTCCGCAACAAGTAAATGAGGGCTATGATCGGAAATTTGCAACGGCTGTAAATATTGCCTCTGCTCTACAGGAATGGTTATTCCACCAAGTACAGCGTTTATTATGTATTCATTGGTGGCTGGTGGGGCCTCTATTTCTTCTTTATTTTTAGGAGGTTATTTGGTAGGTTCTTTGTGGGCGTTAGGAATTATGGTGGTAGCTTATGTTATTGCAAAACGTCATAATTATCCTACTGTGGCAAAAGCAAAAAAAGGAGAAGTCAGCAAGGTTCTGCGAGAAGCGGTTCCCAGTGTATTGTTAATTGTCATTATTATTGGCGGTATTTTGACTGGGTTATTTACAGCGATTGAAGCATCAGCAATTGCTGTCGCATACTCATTATTGATTTCAATGTTTTACTACAAAACAGTGAAAATAAACGATTTACCTAAAATGTTAAAAGAGGCTGTCTTGATGAGTGGAACCATTATGTTCTTGTTGGCAACTTCTTCAATGATGTCTTTTGCGATGGCTTTTACAGGGATACCAGAAGCAATCAGTACAGCTATTTTAGGAATCATAGACAATAAATACTTAATTCTACTATTAGTAAACGTTGTCCTATTGTTTGTGGGAATGTTTATGGATGTTGGTCCAGCTATTTTGATTTTTACGCCAATCTTTTTACCAATTGTTATGAATGTTGGGGTGGATCCAGTTCATTTTGGTTTATTTGCGATTATGAACTTGTGTGTTGGTTCAATTACACCACCTGTTGGAACAGGATTATATGTTGGTGCTAGTGTTGGGGGTGTTAAAGCTGAGCAAATGCTGAAACCACTAGTTCCATTTTATCTGGTAATCTTAGCAATTTTACTTTTAATCACATATGTACCTGAACTTGTCATGTGGTTACCAAATCTAATTTCTTAATTCAATACAAATTGTCTAACAACCCCAATTGAGCGAAATATAAGTTGTTCAATCAACTAGATTTGGTAATTTACTATAAAATATTGAGTTTAGGAGGCATAGAAATAAAAAATCTCTCTATGACATTATGTGTCATAGAGAGATTTTTTAGAAGCCACTTTTACGGTATTGACTAGGAGTTAATCCAGTTCGCTTTTTAAATAATCGACTAAAGTAGGCATAGTTTTCTAAACCAACATCTACAGCAATTTCTTTCATTGTTTGATTAGAATAGCGTAGTAAATCTTTTGAATAAGAAATTTTTTTACTAATTTGATATTTAATTGGCGGTAATCCAATGTATTTGGAGAACTCTTTGTTCAATTGATATTTATTTAAATGAAAGAGTTGAGCCAAGTCTTCTAAAGAAATTGTTTCTTTGAAATGTTGATCAATGTAAGCTTTCATTTCCAAAACCAATGATGGAATCGTTTCGTAGGTAAAGTCTTGACGATACTTTTGCAACAATAATTCGTTCAGTAATTGATGAATTAAGACGGAAGATTGGTAATCAGTTTGCGCATGTTGTAAATCTTGTAATTGTAATAATTGCTGAATGATTAAATGAATAGGATTATCTTCTGGAAGCTGATTAGTGGAGAAAACTGGTGAACCATTTTTCATAAATTCTTGGAAAAAAGCACCAGAATTTCCTCCTTCAAAATGAATCCAGTCCATTTCCCAAGGCTCTTCGCTGGTTGCTTGATAGTATTGATAATCCCGACAGTCAATAAAGAATAAATCACCTCTCTGTAAGCTGTATGTATGATAACGATAGCGTAATTCCCCAGTACCATTTAGCGTGAATTTAATTAAGTATGATGGTAAATGTGCCCGCTCCGTATAATAAGGGCGCGAGGCTTTAAACTGTCCAATTTCCTGTATGTAATAAAAAAGTGTGCGACTTTTGCTGCTAGGTGTCAAAATATGTCGCTTAGAATCGTCTGACCAAGAGTAGTCGGCTTTTTCCCAATAATCCATAAGAACCTCCTAATTACCAAGATAGTACAATTATATCTCAAAATTGTGAGAGGTGAAAGCGCTATTTTTTGTTTATGATGAATACATAAAGTTAGTCTAACGTACAAAAAAATAAAAATAGTGAAAGGATTGACAACTATCAACAAAGTGAAAAAAGAACAAGTTGAAAAACGAACCTATTTAGCGGTTGATATTGGCGCTTCTAGCGGTCGCATAATGAAAAGTCAACGCTTAGCGAATGGTCAGATAACAATAGAAGAAATTCATCGTTTTAAAAATGGTTTTCATCAAAAAGATGGGTATCAGCGTTGGGATATGGCTAGTTTAGTTCATGAGTTACTGCTTGGTCTGCAAAAAGTTAAACAATTAGGTATCAAGGAATGCTTTATTGGAATTGATACTTGGGGTGTTGACTATTGTCTGCTGGATCAATCTGGACAACTTTTGGACGAACCGATTGCTTATCGAGATGGACGGACAGAAGCAGCTGTAACAAATTTTTCAAAAGGCTATTCATTAGAAAAATTGTACCAACAAACGGGGATTCAAGTTCAACCTTTTAATACCATTTTTCAGTTATTTGTAGAGGAAAAGGAACGTTTGGCTGCAGCCAGCCAATTGTTGTTAATCCCTGATTACTTAGGTTATGTCTTTACTGGAAAAGCAGTCATCGAAGCCACCAACGCCTCCACCACGCAACTGTTGAATGCTGGAATGAAACAATGGGAAAGTGAATTACTGGATTTCCTAGGAATTGATGAAACACTATTTCCAACATTAGTAGAGCCAGGCACGATTTTAGGCGACCTGCAAACAGCGGCTTTTCCAGACTATGATTTACCAAATGCAACGTTGATTACGATAGCTAGTCATGATACAGCTTCAGCAATTTTAGGTACGCCAGGCATTGGCGATGACTGGGCGTACATTAGCAGTGGTACTTGGTCTTTATTAGGCATTGAAACGACTGTTACAACAATTTCTGCTGAAGCTTTCCAAGAAAATTACACGAATGAATGGGGCGCCCAGAACACAATTCGTTTCTTAAAAAATATTATGGGTATGTGGCTAATTCAAGAAGTGGCACGGCACCAAAACTACCAATATAGCTATGCTGAATTGGCCGCCTTAGCTGAAAAAGAACCAGCATTTCAACAATTTATTGATGTAAATGATCCTCGTTTTTTAAATCCGGGAAATATGATTACTGAATTACAAGCCTATTGCCGTGAAACACAACAAACAGTTCCTGAAAGCCCTGGTGAACTCGCTCGTTGTATTTATGATAATTTAGCATTGTGTTACAGCGTAGAACTAGAAAAATTAGCTCAATTAACAGGAATCGAACGGAAA
>OKAC01000317.1_pt1 | contig 9629 bp, 10 predicted proteins | sample 1613361 | NCBI WGS metagenome assembly OKAC01 (sample SAMN04436851, study PRJEB24849) | human gut metagenome | biome: human gut; feature: NICU; material: stool | host: Homo sapiens | place: USA: Saint Louis, MO | collected 2011-09-24
TGCACAGGCCGCTTCCAGCCAGGTAACACCAGCCCCCGGGAAACCTGAGGCATTAAAATCCTCGGCGGTTACGGGTGCGTCGGAGACGGCAAAGGTCATCCCCTTTGTAACTTCATACTTACTGGTCATGATTTCTCCAGATAAAAAAAAGACCGCCGGAGCGGTCTGTGATGGTGAATGAACTTAAACGATCACCTGAAATTCGAGCGTGGCCCGGTGAAAATGCAGATCAGGTTCATAACCAGGCGTTTTGACAATGTTCTCAGGCTTCAATGTTTGCAGGGCTTCCAGCGCCATATTCCTGATCGTACGCGCTTCAGTGATAGTGCTGGAGTAAACATCGACTTGCACCGAAACGGCGGATTCCGCCTGACCGCAGAGAACGTCAGCGGCCGCCTCGGTAATAATCGAGAAAATTACCCAGGGCGGTGAGACTGAAGGTTTCCCGTCACTGCCGAGCGGTGCAACGTAGGGATAAACCTGCCCTCCGGCCAGCGGTTCCAGCAGAGGATAGAGATCGTCTTCCGTCATTTGCTTAATGCCTCATCAATGACCTGGTTCATGCGCCTGATCGCGACCTCTGTCGCCTGCTCCTGACGGACGTCAAACGCGGGACGAATGAAAGGATGTGGCGGCATGTTGGCAGTTCCCATTTCAACGAATCGCCAGTAAAAGGCGTTTCTCGGGTTATTCGCCTTCATCGTGTTATCGCTGTTGCCGGTGCGCAGGTTAACGCCACGAATATGGACGCCGGAAGAAATTTCCCCGCGGCGGCGGCTTTTTTGGGTCACCACCACCACGTTTTTTTTCAGTTTTCCGGTGCGTACCGGTGCACGTGCGATCACTTCTTCCTTAAGCACTTCCGCGCCGGCGCGCGTGGCATCACGAAGAACCTTATTGTTTTCAGCACGGCTAAGCGCCTCGAGATCCTTTGCGATGTCATTTAAACCGGAAAAATCCAGGCTCGTCTCAATCATTTTTCAGCCCCCAGTTTGCACATTATCTCAAGACGCTCACCCTTTTCATCAGGGATAGGCGGGCCTATAACGTTAAGTGTTTTGCCTCGGTATGGCCCACTCTGAACCTTTAGCCTGGATGCCGCAGTTATTGTTTCACCCGATTTTCCGCGAACCCATACTCTGACATCAGCCTGGGCAATTTCGGCGCCTGCTGCCATTAATTCTCTTCCGCTCCGGCCTCTGATATCTGCGCGGATGTTTTCACCATCCACCCATGTTTCAACTGGCTGACCTGATGCGTCACGAATATGTACGGGGTTTTGTATCACAATAATTTGTATGAGCTTACCAGCGGATATAGCCATGAATGCCCTCAAATAATTGTCGGAAGTCGGAGATCATGAATTAAAAACGATACAGAGAAAGGAAGCTCTCCATGAAGTAAATCTTCCTTATCAGCCAGGTCGGGATTTCGGTACAACATGCCCACCAGACGCATCGTGGCGGCCTTCATCCGACTGAGCGCTTCACCCTCGATTAACTTTCCTTTCTCATCAACGACCTTGTCCCGGCTTCCCTGAATAAAAGCCAGCAACACCGAACTGGCTTCCTGTATTTTTTCCTTAAGTGGGCCGTCGTCAGCATCATGATCAATGTGCAGGTGTTCCTTTATCTCATCCAGTGTCACAAGTTCAATCACGTTTTATCCCTCCCGTCGCGGCCACGCTTGGCTGCCAGCGTCCAGCCTTTCGAACCTGCCTCACCCGGCTTGTCCTGAGTCTGCTCGTCGCAGTGCCAGAGCGAACCGCCCCATGTAACTGTGTCGCCAGGCAGATATTCCTGGCCGGATTTGAATACGCCCTGATAAATCATCACTGGCACGTCAAAGGATTTGGTTTCGCTGGCGCCACTGGTGCGGTTAACCGTCAGGGTGAAGCAACGCTGCTCAGATTGCTGAATATCAATACCCGCCACGCCATCAACAAGACACTCCCAGCCACGCATACCATGGGTTTTCTCGTAAGCGCGCCACAAGCCGCCGTTATGCGTGGCATAGCTGCCACGTGTGTAGCTTTTCCCCTCATCAATGAAAGGTAGAATCTCCAGCGACAGGGCGTCCCGGCCATCTTCTCCATCTTTACCCGGCTCTGCTGCGGGCAGAGCTGCAATCGCCTCATTAACCAACGATTTCACATCTGGCAGCTCCGGCATGGATGCGGAAACCAGCTCCTGAATCATCGGCTGGACGTCTTCAGTCGTGACACTTTTACCGTCACGCGGTACCGGGATGGCGGCTACCGCCTCGCTGACAGCTTCTTCAACTGCCTGTTTTAGCATGGCGGGATCAAAGTCTTTACCGTCCTTTGGCACATGTATCTCTGCCACGGCATTGCTGACCAGTTCCTGTAAAACGGGGGTGACATCGTCGACCGTGACACTTTTACCGTCACGCGGTACCGGGATAGCAGCTACCGCTTCGCTGACAGCTTCTTCAACTGCCTGTTTTAGCATGGCGGGATCAAAGTCTTTACCGTCCTTTGGCACATGTATCTCTGCCACGGCATTGCTGACCAGTTCCTGTAAAACGGGGGTGACATCGTCGACCGTGACACTTTTACCGTCACGCGGTACCGGGATAGCAGCTACCGCTTCGCTGACCATAGCGCCGATATCCGGCAATTCAGGAGTCTCAGGAACCGGAAGGGATGCCACTGCATCAGCCAGCAGCGTGGTAAAGTCAGGTGACGGGGTATCCTTCAGGGACGCAACCTCAAGAGAGAGCCTGGTAAGGTGCTCTTCCGTTGTCTGCTGGTAGTCACTGAGGCTTTTTCTGAAAGACTCACGAAGCTCGCCAAGCGCAAGAGAAAATTCCTCTCCAAGAGCCCTGATAAGGGAAAGTTCACGTTCATTCATTTGGTTAACAATCCTCTCAGCATGGCTTTTGCCGCTGTCAGTTCAGATTCCGACATGGATTTCCCGTTCGTATCGTCAGATGTGGTACGGCTGCCGGCGCCGGATTTGGCAAACGGATCATCAGAAGCATCACGGCGCGCCAGCGCTTCAAGACTGAAGTTCTGCTGCTGAAGATACAGTGCATCGCCGCCGGGTAAGGGCGGAAGGTTTTCACTCCGTCGCGCCTCATTTGGCGTCAGAATGGTATTTTTCACACCCTCGCCGAGTGATTTGATACGGCGTTCGCTGTCCATACGCAGCAGCGCATTAACATCAAACTCAGTCCCCGTATCACCCTCAAGTTCAAACGCTTCATCCAGCAGCAATTCGATGGACTCAATCAGGGACTGAAGACACTGTGAGTAATACTGCTGATCCTGCGCCTCGATGTTGTCATGCGTTGGCAGTTCACCGATGCCAACCTTATAAGCAGGCACGTGAAATACTGAACAGACAATCTGCGCGGTCATGCGTAGCTGTTCGACAGTTTGCGCATCAGCAGCTGAGACCGTCCGGGGAACATATTTCGCACCATTGCTTAGAATGGCGGTTTTACCCGCATTTTCCCCGGTATAACCAGTGTCCCAGTTTTCTTTGATCTTCCTGGCGTTCTCTTCCGTAATCGAGCCCGGAACCTCGATAACACCGCTGGGTTTCCCGCCATTGCGGAAAAAGTACGCTGAGCTTTCCTGAATATGGTGACCCTGCATTGCAGCCAGACCAGCAGCATAAATCGGCGAAAGACCAATGAGGGGATGAAACAGACAGTTGAACCGATCGTGAATAACCTCTCGTGCCGGTACTGTCACAGATGATTCAATACCGACCATGTTATCCGGATTGATCTGGTAGAAGACAGAGCCATCATCAGCTACCAGCGGCGTAACTTTGTGCCAGTCCAGCAGCCTCAGCTCAGTTATCTCACCGCGATTGTTCCGGATCTTGAGCGCAACGGTATTGCCTTCGCACAGCTTGGAATTCAGCCAGTGCTCAAAGAACTGGATGCGGTTCTGAAAGGCATTTGGCCTGGAATACAGTGCGGCTATCTTTCCGGTTTTAATTTCCCTCCGAACGCCATTTGAATCCTGTTTCATCAGGCGCGGAGGCATTTTAGCAATATCACTTGCGATCAGAGATATGCAGGAAAACACAGCATAATAGGAGAGAACCGTTTTGGGCTTAATTTCCATGTTCTGCTGCCAGGCCCCGGCGTAGGGTTCGTGGACATAACTGAACATCGGCGTCCAGCCCCCGCGGTTGACAACAGGCTGCTGTAGATTTTTGACTTGCCCCTCTTTTCTTCGGAAAGGATTCCACATTAGCCGTTCTCCGCTCTACGCTTATTCTTCCTCACCCTGGTAGTTACCTCGGTGAAATATTCTGCCTTGCCAAGCAGCACCAGCACCCTTGCGCACCGATCGTCCACGGTCTTTACGTCTCCCGTAACAGAGTCATGTGTGCGTTGCAGATATCTGATTTTTGCCATGCAATATGGCGGGGTTTCCCCCGCCCTCCTTTCGCGTTAGCTTCCCTGGTTAGAGCCGTAGTTCACACCAGAAATAACCGCCACCGCTGCCGTGCGGCGACGCTTCCAGTTGATCCAGCGCTCGGCACGGATAGCCACGCTGTTCGTCTGGAACATGGAAACCAGCTCCGTTCCGGTTGGGCTGACGCTGTCGCCAGTAGGATCGCTTTCCATTTCCAGAGAGGCTTCACGTGACATATCCACTGCCACACCACCGTCGTCAGCCAGATAAATATCCGGCGCGTTCAGCAGGGTAAGATTGCTTCCGGCGTACTGCGAAACGATAGCCGGAAGCCCCTGGAATGTGCCGCCAAGCAGGGTCATTTCCGGATACATTTTCTGGCCCAGAGCATTTTTCTTCATGGACAGCGCCAACGCGTTGGTGCTGGACATGATCCACACGCCGCCAGTTGGCTGGAGGTTATTGGAGACAAACTGAGCGAATGCCGCTTCAGCATCTGCATCCGGATCGCCGGTTGATGGAACAGCCACAATACCGTTGGTAATTGAGGCCGGAGAGACGTTAGCAACTTCAGCTTTCGCCGGGTTAATGAAGTCCGTATCCAGGCGTGCAATGACCGCTTCTGCCAGCGCATTACGCACCAGTGCATCAGCTGCCGGATTGGAGAATCGGATCAGCTCATCGGTCAGCACCGCAATGGCTGCGACTTTGGCGAAGCTGAACGTGATGGACTCAAAGTCGAATTTGGTCAGCGGCTTGGCCTTACCCTGACCTACCCAGCTTGCAGATCCGCCGGAAGTTTGTGCCGGAATGCGAATGTTGAACGGGACCTGACGCAGGGCAGGAATACCACCCTGACCGAAACGACCGATAATGGTCTGCGGGCGGAGGAATTCAACAAAATCATTTGCGTATTCCTGATACTCCACCAGCGCACCAGCCCACTGAGGATCGGTCGTTGTGCCAGCACCAACAGCGGCTTTCAGCACATGGTGAAGTTTCGCATCATCCGGGTACTGCTTACGTGCAATTTCCAGCGCTTCGGAGCGGCTGCCGTTCGCGGCGGCAAGCGATTTTGCAAAGCGGGCAAAGGCGATGCCTTTTTCGAGTTTTTGCTCTACGCGGATGATCCCCGGTGCGTTTGCTTTAACGGTGGTGACTTCGCCACTGGCTGCTTTAGATACCGGCTTTGCAGTCGATGCCAGATTGCTTTCCATGTCGCGCAGTCGTTTGAGGTGTGCATCAACTGATTTAATTTCTGCGGACGTGTTGTCGTAGCTCTCTTCTTCTTCAGCGTCCAGGGTGCGCCCCTCTTCAGCCGCCTTTGACATCACTTCATCAAGTGATGCGGCCAGCGCTGCACGCTTCGCTTCAAAGCTCTTGATTTGTTCTGCGATATTCATCGAAATGTTTCCTTTTTTGGTTTTGGGTGCTGTAGCGCCAGCGGTTTTAGAGGTTTTCACTACCGGTTTCTCATTGCCTGACGCGGCGAGAAACTGGCGATCGAAAGATTTAACGGTCTGGATGGAGCATTCGGCATTGGCCGGAATGGTCACTGCCGAGACCTCAAGCAGGTCCCAGGACAAAAAGCGAATACCGCCTTCATCCAGGAAGGAATACTCAATTGGGCGGAACCCAATCGACAGGCCGCGTACCAGCCCCGCCTTAATCGAAGCCCACGCTTCATCAAGACGTGCGATTAACTGGGATGGCATGTCAGGGGTTGGTTTCACGAGCTTTGCTGTGATCTGCAACCCCTCTTTCACCATTTTTGGCGTGCAGGTGCCAATAGGCTGAGAGCGGTCGTGCTGCCAGAGGAACGGCGTATCGCTGCGGAATTTCGCCCCCTCCGGCTCCATAATGTCACCGTCACGATCGGGAGACGGTGTTGAGGCGATGCCGGTGATAATCCGCTCATCCTCATTTACCGACTTCACCGTCATGAGGGTGCAGGCGCGTTTAAGCGTCATTTGCTGTCCTCCAGAAATGAAAAAACCCGCATACGCGGGCCATTAACTGACGTGTGTGTTAAACGAAAAATACCTGGTAGTCTTTTTTGACCGGTTCGGGGTTAAGAGCCATTAACGTAACGGCGTTGAATGTGGCCATAAGAGGGTCAATTTTCCCCTTCCCGCTGGCCTGTTTGGTGATGAGTATGGCATTACCTTTCGGCTCCACACGGGCGTTGCCTACGCACCATGCCATCAGAGGCTGACCACCATGAAGCAGAACACCTTCAGCCAGCTTTCGCTCGGTAGTCTTAATGGCGCCGCCGAGTTTCCAGCCCTGGCTGACCCCGGTTACAGCCTCATCAGGAATGCCTGCCTCACTGAGCGCATCAAGAATTTGCCCTACCTCAGAGGGGTCAATCCCGATTTTGTCCAGCAGTTCGGCTTCATAAATCCGGCTGACGTACTCTGAAACTTGCTCAACATCCTCGCCTACCCGCTTAACGATCGTCAGGTCACCGGCCCTCTCAAAATCCTTTAATTTTGAAATTTCGCTCTTTCGCCTTTCCAGGGCGATGGTATGTGCCCATGCATGGCACCAGCATAACCATTCGCGAGTCTGGCGATCGCGCCCGATAACGGCCAGGCCAAGAAGGTCATCGAGACCACCGCCATCAATACCAACTGTGACCACCTCAGAGCGGCGCAGAATATCGTCAAAAGTGACGCGCCTTGCCTGTTGCTCCCAGAAATCCGCCCCTGCCCATCTGTCAGCGCGCAGGGCGAGACCGATTTCAACGTTGGCGTGCTTGGACATAAAGCCACGGAAGTCTTCTTCCCCGGCCTCTTTCGCTTTGTTGTATTCGCGGTAAAGAAACTGCTCGTCAACGGAGTAACCCAGGTTGGGGTTAACCATCGCGAGGTTATCCAGAAGAAGATGCTCTCCGCTGGCAACCATTTCCGGTGGATGCTCAAATATCACCGGAAGAAAATGCGGGTCGTGAATTTTTCCGTCGCGAACGTCACGGGCGTACTGTAACTTTTTCTTAAACACGCCAGCTGGCGGTTCGTTGGACTGCGTGGTTGTGTACATCACAAAGCCTTCAGGTCGTGATGCCATGCCACCGACTGCCTCACGCAGCATATCTTCGGAGTTATGTTGCTTACCAAAAAGCCACAACTCGTCAATGAGCGTGCCGACAGATTTAATCCCAGAAACGGTGTTGGGGTCGGCGGCCACCACTTTCAGCGTCGTGTCCGTTCCCCTGTGGGTGATGGTCCTGATGTGTGTCTGCACCTGACAGAGGTCATCCAGATCATCATCCCGCTTTACCATATCGCGCGCCGGGTTAAAGGCGTTTGTCGCCACCTCTACAGTCGGGGCGATGATGGTGTACCCGGCAGCCTGACGCCAGTTGAGCAGCAAGGCCGTCATCATTATCCCGGCGGCCAGCGTAGACTTGGAGTTTTTTTTGGGGATCAGTACAAACACTTCTGTAATGTGTCTGCGGCCGGTTTCGGCATCATAGGAGCCGAACAGCGCGGCAACGAGATCGAAAACCCACTGTGCGCAGGACTCACCGAAAGTTGGCGATCCTGGAGCATCAACGATTTTCAGTTGCCTGAAAACGTTCAGGGCTATTTCAGCCTGCTCCGGGTAAATCGGGGCAGGAATAATAGACTGGCCTTTCTTCAGGCGCTCCGCCCAGTCAGGGCAGGCAGTTGTCCACTCCGGCATCATGTATTCCCGCGATTGTTAACCACCAGTTTCGGCGGCTGCTGAATTGCGAACTTATTGGCCGCTTTTTTGGCAGCCTCAGCTTTTGCATCCTTCTTACCGCCCTCACCTTTCTTCTGATGCATATAAGGCAGCATGGCCTTTGCAGCATCTTTCCTGGTTTCGATTTCGTAACCAACGTTGTTCATAACCGATTTCAGGAAGTCGAGAGGGTCTTCATACTCACCGGCGGACGATGCCGCAGGAGGTCGTTTTTCTTCAGTAGTGTTTACTGCTGGGGTATAAACATTCCTGCGATATGCAGGTTCGTCATCCACCTCAACTTTTTCTCGTTTTTTCCGCTCAATAAACGCGATGACCTCCGGGTCTTTAGCAAGCTGCGACCCCTTGGAACGCGCGGATTTTTCAGAATATCCCGCCTTTATTGCCGCATCCTTCTGAGACATCCCGGACATCAGCGCGAGAGCATATTTCCGCTTCTGCGCTGTTAACATGTTTACACCCTCCAGAGGGGGATTTTTTCTGCGAATGAGAGGGGGCGAGGTGTCCAGGGCGATCGATGTTTACTCTGGATGATACCCCCCCCGGGGTTGGCAGGCCTCAGAGCCCTATAAATACAGTTTCCTGATCGACATCATGCACCTCATGCTTCAGGGCTTGTTCATCAGGCTGACCCGTAGCGGCTTCACGTGCAGACTTACCTGCATGACATTCAGTGCAGAGCGTCCACAGGTTGCGCTCCGAGTTATCGCCTCCGAATTGAAGCGCGATGCGGTGGTCGAGTTCACTGTCAGTCAAATCAACAACCCGATTACACATACAGCAGTGACCACTGTCACGCGCATAGATACGGCGCTTCAAACTCACCCTTGCACTTCCATTTATGCGGCGCTGCTCACCGTAGATTGGCTTGATGCGTCGCGTATCAATGGCTTTCAGGCGTGGCTTTAACGTTGTTAGCTTAGACATGCAACCTCCACGCTCGTCGGCGTTCTGTACGTGGCGCTGAGTCAGGGTGACGCTCAACAGACTCACCATCAGCATGATCCACCAGCGAGTAACACGGATAAACCACAGCCCCGCCATAGGCATCACCAACGGCATAATCGGCAGGCTTGCTTCTGTCCCATCGAGAAAGGACTCGTTCAATATGCTGAGGAGGTACGCTATAACAAACGCCGTGTATCAGCCGCGGCAGTGTGATGTAGTCAGCCTGAGTCTTATCAGCAACTATCAGACGTTCGGCTATCTGTATTTGATACTGAGGTGGGCGACCAGTCCCCAGATAAAAGCTTACGAGAGCCTCAGGGAAACGGGTCAGCCAATCGACCACCAGCTCGGCAAACAAAGGAACGGGTATCGCGTCGTCTTCCAGCACCACTACCCGGCAGGTTTGTTCTGCTGCCCACTCCAGCGCGCGTCGGTGATTCCAGTTCGCGCCGTGGTTACCGTCATCAATAAGCAGATAGGCATCCAGCATCGCAGCGAGACGTTGTGCATGAACTATGCGAGAAACATGGCCGACCACCACAAACTTTATGTC